>Ga0182033_10000259_pt1 | contig 24653 bp, 39 predicted proteins | sample tim00Cox0000000H_FD_125968 | JGI IMG/M metagenome (GOLD analysis project Ga0182033, IMG submission 125968) | Lab enrichment of tropical soil microbial communities from Luquillo Experimental Forest, Puerto Rico - timezero.00C.oxic.00.000.00H | ecosystem: Environmental > Terrestrial > Soil >...
ACTGGCGTAGACATCAATCTCCTGGATGTCATTCGTGCGCTCATAGCGCAGTCTGGTTCGTCAATGGGCGTGCAGATAACCCGCAGTCCTTCGACGCATTCGCTTACCTTTGACGTTTATATTCCGCGCAACCTTTCCGGTAAAGCCTGGTTCAGCGAGTCGCTCGGCAATCTGACCGCTATTAATTTCAGCCTGACCGACCCGACGTGCACGGACGCACTGGTGCAGGGCAGCGGCACTAACTTCATCAGTCGCTCGGCTACTGGCAAGACGACATGGAATGTGGTAGAGCAGTTCATTGATTCCTCCACCGAGACCGACACGAACAATCTGGCTACCACTGCGCAGTCAGCAGTTGCCAGCGGGGCAGCCGGACCGAATATGGCAGCTACCGTCGCGGACATACCTTTCCTCACGTTCGGCCGTGACTACTATCTAGGCGACATAGTGACGATTGAAGTGCGGCCAGGCGCAACCTACAGCGATGTCGTTACCGGCGTCACGCTTACCGCCGACCCGTCTCAGAGCCCTGAGCTATCTGTCGTGCCTTCCATCGGCTGGTCGTCTAATGCCACGGCTACCACGCAATCCATCATCGGGCAACTGACACAGAGGATCCGTCTCCTAGAGAAGAAGCTGGCGACAAAGTAATGGCAACCTACGATGCGCGCCCTAGTCCTTACACGCAGCTTTCCCAGACATCAGACTGGGAAGCCGTATTCAGCGCAGCCGGAATCAGCGACGGCATTGATGCTACGCAGTCAATAGGGCAGATGACGCCGAGCCTGGATACCGGCGGACGCAATGCCGTTATCCAGCCTGGCAATGCTCTGATCAAGGGCCAGCTATGGCGCTGCGACGCGGCAGTGTCCACGCCGATCCCCGTAGCTTCGGCGCAGAACAGGATCGACAGGCTGGTGCTGCAATTCAACCGCGGTGCTACGACAAGCCCTACCGTCATTCAGCCGCTAGTGGTAACGGGCACGCCTGGCGGCTCGCCAGTTGAGCCGCCGCTGGTCCAGACGCCTACCGGCATCTTTCAGATCCCGATCTGCTCGTGGACCTCTGCCTCCTCGGGCGCGCTTACCGGGCTTAGCGACGAACGCCAGATAGCGATCGATAGCTGGCATTCACTTGTTATTCCCAGCTCTCCTACCGGGCTTACCGGCTCGGCGCGATACAAGATCGTAGCCTGGAATATTCTCAAGGTGGATTTCAACCTTCAGTGGTCAAATCCGCAAGGGCAGACCTGGAGCTTTACCAATCTTCCTCAGCCATGGTGGCCGTCCATTCCGAGCAACAATCCGCGCATCTACGCCAACCTCGGCAATGCTGTTCTGAACACGGCTTCCAATAGCGGGCTGCCGCGGCTGTTCTTCGGTGGTACTGGAGCAATACAGTTCGTCTCGGTGCAGAATGCCGATGTCGGAGCAGCTACCTGGACGCTAGACCTGCCAATGGATTAGAGGATATGAATACGGCAGCCGGACCTCTTGTCGAAGCTCTGCACTGGGCTATGCTCGATTTCATTGCGATAATCGCCGCATTCTGTGCTGCCATATTCAACACGATCGTGGCAATCAAGAATCTTAATGCTGGCAGGCGCATGATGGCAACCATGGACAATATCCTGACAGAAGACAGGCGTATACTAGAACGCGGAGGTGATATCGTGAACGAACCGAGACGTCCTATCAGGGACGCAATCCGCAAGCGCAGGCTAGTGCGGGCAGGCGAGACCTTCACGACTGACGAGCTGGCCGATGATGAGGTCGAGCTGGAGGAGGTCGAGCCGTATCCGGAACCGCCAGTAGAAGAGCAGGGCGAGCCATGGGGCTGGACGAAGCCCGGTTCTCGGCCGCGGGGCTGGCGTCTGGATAAGCTCTACAATCCGGCACAGCGTGCCGACGACCCCACCGAGGATGACGGGAGATAACAATGGCCCTGAAAAGGGTATGGACACCGTCAAAGAATTACTCCGGCGGCGGAAAGAAGCGCCTCATTGTCATCCACACGATGGAGGGCTTTACCGGGCCGAACGGGGCCTACGACTGCGCGAAGTATTTCCAGGGCAACGTGGGCGCGAGCAGCCAGGTCAACATCGACAATAACCGAGGCACTGTCTGGGAAAGCGTCAGTCGGGCTAACGGCTCCTGGACGCAGTGCAACTTCAACTCGGTAGCGGTCAGTTGCGAGCAATCCGGCTATGCAAGCTGGTCGCGTAGCTACTGGCTCAGCAACCGCGAGCCGCAACTGCGCAACATCGCAGAATGGATCGCCGAGGAAAGCAAGGCACTCGGCATTCCTATCACCAAGATTTCTGCCAGCCAGGCACAGAGCGGCTCAAGCGGAATCTGCTATCACTCGGAGCTAGGCTCGTCGGGCTGCGGGCACAGCGACCCTGGCAGCGGATGGCCGCTCGACCAGGTGCTCGAATGGGCGCGCGGCGGAGGCAGCACGGCACCAGCAACAGGAGGAAACAACGTGGTATCCGGAGCGTACGATCCGAACGGCGTCATGCATTACGCCTGTCTTTCGGACAGCGGTCAGGTCCTCTATTTCCCGCCCGGATGGGCAAACTGGGGAGCAGTGGACACGAGTCAGAATGGCGCGATCAGCGGCGTCGGCATTACCATCAGCGACGACTGGTTCGTAGAACTGACCTACACGAACGGCTCCAAGAAGCCGTGCAAGTACCGCAAGAAGTGGCTCGAGGGCGACTGGGTCTGGTCCGGCATCGGCAATACAAACGCTAAGTAGCGAGAGGAAGAAAACGGGATGGCTATTTCATGTGACATCAACGCCGACGACACAGCGCCAGCGCACGGCCAGATCGTCACGTTCACGTACACGGTCGACGGCAACGACCCTGTTCCGCCGCAAGGTGCCACCGTCAGCGGGGCTGCCGTGGTCGGCGGTACCCGCTACGAGGTCAGCACGACAATGACGCTGCCTGGCACGCCTGCCGCGTCCGAGCAGTTCGAGATGCCGACGTCCGATTCCGATCTGGTATTCGCGGCCACCTCGGAGCCGAACGTATTCACCACGACCATTCCGTAGTCGCGGGCTATGACGGTGACCATAACCGGAGCCGTCGTTATCAATGGCGTGCGGTATCCGGTGCAGACTACAATCGAGATACCCGATACGAAGGAGAAGAAATGACATACGTTCCAGTACAGCTATGGGTCCCGGACACGGCGGAGGGAGGCGCGATCACTGGTGCTGTCCAGTTGAAGCTGTGCGGTGTCTGCTTCACGCCCGTTCCGAACTCGTTCATGGAAGCGCACCTGGCCGCGCAGCATCCGGAATCACCTCCGACCGAGCCTGCCAACCCGATCGCAGAGCCTCCGCCAGTAGCCGAGCAGCACTGATGCCAGACGTGATTCTGCGGCTGCACAAATTCGGCGACATGGCTGATGCCACGCGCGTCGCAGACGACATCCGCAATAGCGGTGAGGTCAGCTACGTGGACGCCGACGGCAGTACCGTGAACGTTACCGTCGGAGACGTGACGATCGAGAATGCCTGACAAACTTACTCTGGAGCAGCTCTGGCGGATGGAGATGGAGCAGCTTCACAAGGAAAGGGAAACGACAGACCCGGACCCTGATATGTGGCGCTGGTCACCGCTGGAGATAAACAAGTTCGCGCATATGCTCCAGGTAGCGGTGCAGCTTGCCTTCAAGGAGCGCCCCGAGGGACACAAGTTCGACAAGCTCACCTTCGCCGAGGCAGGCAGCGGCATAGGCACGAAGCTGTATCTGGCCAAGTACCATTTCGAGCTCCAGGAAATCGGCTACGAGATTAACGACCTCTATCTGGCCATGGCCAGAAAGCTCAATGTCCTGTCGGTCAAGTGCGATCTTCGCAAGGACAAGCCACCGTGGGAGAAATACGATATCGTCTACGTGGCTCGGCCGTTCAAGTCGGATGAATTCGAGGTAGCATGGGAAAAGGAGGTGATGGATGCCATGCGACCGCACGCGGTATTCATGTCGTCCTATGCCGCGGTGAAGCCCTACGGATGGCAGTGCTACTACCGCGCGCCATTCCGCGGTGTCTGGCTCAAGCCGCGGGCAGCAACTTACAACGCGATGATTCAGCGCACGACAACCGGAAGCGACCCGCTGGTGCAGGAGCCGCTCAGCAGGCGCTAGTCGGCCAGGCTCGCCACGATGAGCCGTAATTGGTCAGCGCCATGCAGATGCGGAGAGGCTTGCCCCGGACGACCATGTTGACAGGTACTGTCTTGGTCTCCGGGGCAAGCTGGCCGTAATTGGTGCCGTAATTGCTTGCAAGCTGATTATCGTGCATGACCCATCCCGCGCACAGCAGAGCAGGCACGGCCACGATGAAAGTGACCGTGAGTGCCGTGATGTTCTTCGTGTTCACGCGCTTCGCCGGCTCGGGCATTCGCCCCGGTATCGGCCGCGTCAGCTCCTCGGTGCGCGCTGGCGCTATCAGGTCGGGGTCTATGCCGCGCAGCTTGCTCGGGTCGTACCATTCTGACCAAACCTCGCGTTCGCTGCTGATCAGTCCTGGAGCCGTGCGCACTGGCGGAGGCAGATAGCTTTCGCGACGAGGTGGCGGAGGAGTGTCGGGCGGAGGAAGCTTGTCCTTGCGGTGCTGGCCTCCAGCCCTGAAGTAGCGATGGCTGTGTCTGCCGATATATTCTTGATGCCGCTGGCCGGACATTATCATCCCGTTCCTGTCGGGGCTGCGTGCACCTGCCATCCTAGCTCGCGACCGTTACGGGAAGCTAGCACACGAAACACTTCTGTAATCACCTGGCCGCTGGCTGGACGGTGGAGGACGTGATGCCCTTCGAGCGCGATGAGCTGGCCGTGACAGCCCGTAAACGGGCTGCCGCTTGCTAGGCGCTTAGCGGCACGGTCGATGGCTTAAAATGCTTCACATCTTGTCGCGAACTGGCATCGGCCTGCCTGGCTGGCACGCCGTAGATCATCGTGACAACTGGCTGGCCGAAGCTGATGCAGGTGGACACCTCATGCTCCGCTGCCGACACCATGCGCCGCGGCACGCGCAGCACCACGAGGAGACCTACCTCTATGATTTCGTTTTCAGTCTTCGTGGACATGCTCTATTTCCTCCTCATACGGGGCTATGCCCTTGCCGTGCAGTCGGTCGTGGAACTTGCGCCATAGTGCCTCGGTGTAATCACTCTGCGCGTGCGGATTGAGCTCGCTCATGCCGCCGAGCGATTCGCCGTGTCTATGGGTCATGTGCAGGCAGAAATTCTCGCGTGTCATGCGGTCGGCATTCTGCACGACAAGCACTTCAATCTCTTCCTCGGGCAATGCGGACATGATGGCTCCTACTCGGGGTCTATGACCCATAGCTGCTCGGCCTGCATGGGAGTTCCGAATCCCTCGATGCGATGCCCGACGACAACGATGACGTCGTGGTTCTCGTGTATGGATTCTATGCGGCGTTTCCATCTCGGATAGATGAAGCGGTTGAATCGGACGTAGATTTCCTCTTCGGTATCATCATAGCATCTGATGCTGCAATACTCGCGCAATTCTGGCTTGAACATCTTGGCCAGAATCTCTTCCTCGTCCTTGCCGGTAGCTGCGCGCGTGGCTTCCACTGCGTCTTTGTAGTTTCGCTGCTTGACGACGCCCATGTAAGTCAGGCGGTCACCGATTATGTAGCTGTGCCTGCGCTTGCGCACGCCGCGCGTGACGCCTGCCTTGCTGCCCGTAGCCGCAGAGCCGTTAGCGGCTGTCCTATCTTGCTCCATGGCTGCCAGCGTGGCCCCGGTAGCCGTCGGTCGCGGTACGTCGGTCTGATGGCGCAGCCAGCGGCGCACGGCTGCCAGCTTGCGCTCGGTCTTGTAGAGATCGAACGGGTCCTTGGCCGCGGAGAAAAGCCTTATCTTATCCACCGTCTTCGGGCCGATGCCAGGCACGAGCTCGAGATCCTGCCAATCACGGAATCCGCCTGGGAACCAGTCGTCAATGCGTGCGGCCATCTTCACGCCAATGCCCGGTATCTGAGACCAGCCAGCCAGGAGCTCACGGTCCCTGAATTCCGGGTCATCGGCTACCTTCACGTGCGCTCGCCATGTGCCATTGCTGATACCTGGCTGCGGAGGCTTCACGTCAATGCCGTGCGCCAGCGCGTCGCGCATCAGCTTGAATTCCGATTCCTTGTCACCGCGCGCTTTGGCAAGGCTGGCCGCGTAGAACTCCATCGGGTAGTGAATCTTAAGCCAGGCTGTCCAGAAGCTGAGCATCGTGTACGAGACTGCGTGCGCGATGTTGAAGGCGTAGGAGCCAGAGGTGATGAGCAACTGCCATATCTGCTCGGCCAGCTTCACGTCCATGCCGTGCAGCCGTGCAGCGCCATCGGCGAATAGCTGGAAGTTCTGCTGGAACGCGGCTATGCCAGCCTTCTTGGCTATGATGCGCCGGATATGGTGCACGTTGGTCCATTGCAGGTCGCCCACTACCTTGAGGCATTGCAGGATATGCTCCTGGTAGATCATCTGCCCGTAGGTGAGCGCGGTGATTTCATCGATGAGCGGATGAAGGTGCTTCGGCTCCTTTCGGCCATGGCGCACATCAACGTACTCTGCGGTCTGTCCCGAGAACAGAGGCCCAGGACGAGATAGTGCATTGATATCCGCGAGGTGGCGAAAGTGCTCTGGACGAACATCACGGCATACGAGCCTAGTGGCACGACCTTCAAACTGGAATACGCCAATGACATCTCCCCGCCTGAACAGTTCCAGTGTATCGGGGTCCGTATCAGGTATTGCATATAGATCCTCCAGTGTTATTCCGGCCATCGCTATGCAGCGGGCTATCATGCCCATGGCTGCCAGCCCGAGGAAGTCAAGCTTGAGTGCGCCTGCCTGCTCGGCGTCTATCTTATCAATGGAAACTACGCGCTCGCCTTTGTGCTCGTAGACTGCGCAGATATCTGTCAATGGACTGTTGGCCACCATCAGCCCGCAAGCGTGCACCGACATATTGCGCACATCGCCCTCTAGCCTGGCTGCCTTGCCCAGATTCGGCCATTTCTCCAGGATGGCTTTCGCGGCCGGAAACATCTCGAATGTATCCGTCAAGGACATGTTGGCACGCGCGTCTCCGCCCGACCGTTCAATGGCCAGGTTACTGACCACGTCTACGTCAAAGGCAGGAATCTCGTAGACGCGGGCTACATCCTTCAGGCTGTTCTTGGCTTTGTACCGAGTAAAGGTAGCGATGTGCCCTACGCACTCAGATCCGTATTTCTGCGCTATGTAAGCGTAGACCTCGTGTCTGCGCTCGTCGCTGCAATCAACGTCAATGTCGGGAGGGTCGTGCCGTGTCTCGTCCAGGAAGCGCTCGAAGAGCATGCCCGGATACCTATGCGGATTGATCTCGGTAATGCGGGTGAGGTACGCCACATCGCTCGCTGCGGTGCTGCCGCGGCCAGGCCCGATCGGTATGCCGTTGTCCTTCGCCCACCGAAGCACGTCCGAGGTGAAGAGAAAGAAATCGGCCAGTCCCTTGCCGAGGATCATATCCATTTCACGCTTGACGCGCGCACCGTGCCAATCCTGCTCGGCTTGCGGCAGCTTGCCTATTCCGCGATAATTCCAGCCGTAACGGCACCATTGCCAGAGAAGGTCGTCTGCTGATATCGCCATTAAGCGCAGCCTCTCCGGAATACCTTGCGCTCGGGATCCCACTGGTACCAGCACACGAACTGATTCAGCGGCATGGGATCTATGCTTGGCTCGAAGCCAGCGGGCTTCTTGCAGTGCTGGCACTGGCCACCGTCAATCACCTGGTCGCATAGCCGGAACACAGCCTGGAGCGGATACATGCTGGCCGCGCATTCCCATGTTTTGTCCCACCGTGCCAGGGCTGTCCAGGTAATGGGCTGTTCGTCCTCGGGGCTGTGTCGTATCTGGAACTCGTCAGCGCCAGTATGCCCGAGGAGGTCGACGGCTGCAATGAGCTGGAAATCTTCTACTGTCTCCGGCTTCTTTACCACGGCTCTAGATCCTTTCCTGTGATCGGATACATCAGCCGCTCAGCTTTCGGGAGTTGAACATCGCACATATCGGCAATGTACCTTGAATTGAGAATGGCTTCCCAGGCTGCCTTTCTGCTGAGCCCGGTCTTGATGAGTCGCTGGCCTAGATCCTTATCGGATTCCGGCAGCGTCATGGTGACCTCGTAATTCCATTCCCGCATGGCGTCGTCAACGGTATGGTGGCCGCGGTGCGTGGCGTGCAGTACGGCTTGCATCACGTTGTCCTCGGGCAGCGGATAGTGCACGTCGCAGGTTACTACCAGCGGCACGCCTAGCTCTCTGCTCAGCAGTTCATACGCGGGATTGACGAGGCACGTGGATTCGAGCTCCCAGAACGGCTGCACCTCGAGAAAGTAATCGGCCCCGAATAGAGCGGCAAACTTGCTGATGATGAGTCGGGCGTCATCCCAGCCATAGCCATCTCGGCTAGCTGGCTTCGGAATGCCCTTGCCTCCGATGAGAGAGCACGCGAGCAGGCTGCCAGTACATCCAGATAGCACTGCGAGACCTTCCTTATGATCTCGCAGATTTTCGCCGCTGACTGTAGGATGCTGGTAATGATCTCGCCAAGACTGGGTGACAAGGCGATTGAGATTTCGGTATCCATCTTGGTCCTTCGCCAGAATAGTCAGGTGGTATTTGTACCGCTGCGCTAGCTCTCCTACCGGGCCGGTATATGCTTCCAGCCCGAAGATTGGCTTGATGCCAGCGGCTAGCGCGTGCTTCTCTAGCTGCCAGTGAGAACTTACCCCACCGTGCTCGGTGAGCGCCATGGCGTCATACCCGAGCGCGGCAGCGCGTGCCACGTGGTCGGCAGGCAGGCGATGTCCATCTCCATGTGAGAACGTACTGTGGCCGTGGAGATTTACGAACGTCATGCCTTTCATCCAGGCTCGCCAGCCTCGCCCCATCTGGAGCACTTGTTACCGGCGCGCAGATAGAAGCCAGCGAAGTTGATTATGTCGAGAGCACCGTTCGGGTAGTACTGATTCTGCTTCCACGAGAAGTGCTTCAGGCGCAGCGCATTGTCCAGGATATCGTGCACGACTCCTTTCCAGCCGCGGGCTTGCCAGAATGGCGTGTCGTCCGGGTCCTGGTCGGCATCGGTATAGCCGCGCGTGCAGATGATTTCCAGAGCCACCGAGAACGGACCGGCCAGTTGCCCGATGGCATCCGGATTGGGCTTCAGCCCTATTCTCCTCAGGTAATCAAATGCAGCGTCGCGCCGCTGCTCGTCGTATTCCATTTTGTCGTCGTACTCGTCCATTGCCTTTTCCTAGCGCCAGTTCGGATTGTCGGTGCGCGCTGCCTCGGGATGCAGCGGCTCGTGTGGATTGATGTCGGTCCACGTTTCCGGCCGGTCGCCGTTCTTATGGTGTGCTTCTACCCTGTCGCGGATGACGCACCAGCGGTCGGCCTCGCCCATGAACTCGCACTTGCCGGTCGCGTAGCACACTGGCCGGAACAGCTTGACGATCTCGCGTTGCTGCCAGTAATCCTGAGGCGGTCCGTAATGGAGCAGGGCTGCCACGATCTTGCGCCAGACCAGCTTCCATTCGTACTGCGCCTGGCTGCACAGCCTGAGCCCCGAGTGCGAGATCATGTCGCGCAGATTCGTGCGGTAGTGGATCTGCGTGGTAGTGCCGATCAGGAGGCCTTTGCGCGCGTCCTCGGCTGGTATGCCGTTGCCGATCAGATAGTCGTAGAACTCGGCCGTGCCCTGCACGTGCTGTAGCCAGCGCTCTACCATGTCGCCGCCAGCTTGCTGAATGGTCCATGGCACCGGAATCTCGACTACGGTATTATCCTTGACGGCGAAGCGCATGGATTCCTGCACATAGGTAGCCGTGCGCTGGCGCACCATCTGATGCGTGAAATCACGGGAGACGCCGCGAATAAGGAGCGCCACCTGGCACCATTCCAGCGGTGCGGCAATCTTGGACTTGAGCGCGTCGGCCGCGAATGCCATGGCCTCTTCATCCGTCACCTGCGCGGGCAGCACGAATCGGCCGCGGTACCCGAGCCACGGTGCAGCCATTACCTTGAGCGGATTGAATGTCATGTCAACGACATCCACGGTCGGCTCGGATGGCACGTGCTGCGCCTGAAACATCGCGGTGTCTGCGAAACGCATGACCCTGCTATTGTCACTAGTCATTTCTGTCCTTCCACATTCCTATGTTGACCTTTATTGCCTGCCAGAGTTCAGCAAGGCTCCATATGCGGAATCCTGGCATGGGCACTCCGCGATTGTACGGCTGGTCACGCAGATAGCACGTGCCGATGCCGAGGGACTGTGCGTCGGCCACCTGCTCGGGCAGGTCGTCGCATACGGCTATTATACGCTCTAGCCCTACCTGCGAAACGAGGTCCGCGTACTTGGATTCGCCATCTACGCCTTCGAAGATCACGGCGTCGTATTCTATGCTATTGCGGCGCAGCCATTCGCGCGTGTCCGGGTCCACGTTATCCAGGCGCAGATACGGTCGGGTAGTGCACAGCCATAGCTGCGCGCCAGCACCACGGATATTGCGCGTCAGTTCTGCTGCGAACGGATAGCACGGCATCCAGCGTTTCCAGCCGCCTTGCCGATAAGCCAGCTTCGCCTCGCGGTATTTGCTGTGCGGGACGCCTATGAATTCCGAGAGCCGCGTGCCGTGCCGTGCCTGCTCGGGGTCAGGCATAGGACGCCCGAACCACATCTCGGCGAAGGTGAGGAAATTGCGATGGTAATCGCCGATCGTCCCGTCTATGTCCAGCGCGACAACGGGCTTATTCGCTCCGGTACGCCATGCCGCCATTTCGCGGAGCCTCGAGCCAGGTACCGTGAACATCTGTTCTTCAGTTCCCATAATTGTCCCTTTCATGCTCAGGGCGTCCGGCAGCTATCCATTTCCCTACGAGGATACCGAGCGGGATAGACACCGCGAACCAGATGCCGATGCCGATGAGGAGCCACCAGTACCATCTAATTTCAGAGCTGCCAGCACTGCCGGATAGACCTCGTGCACCAGTCGCTTCTTTTCCCAGGCACCGTAACGACCGACGCGCAGCACCTCGGGATGACAATCGCAGTCTGTCCACAGCGGCTTCAGTACCGGCTTGACATCTGCCGAGGAACGGGGCTTGGTTGCCCATTCAGTCGTGCGGTATCCGAACACGTTGGATATGCGGTACCACGTGCGCTCGGGAGTGCCGTCGCAGATGATATCGTTGTCGCCCGTGAAGAACGGTGCTGCGCTGCCGTTCGCGTAGATTATATGGCCGAGGAACTGGTGATTCAGTTTCTCGCATAGTGCCTTGACAGGAATGGTGGATACGATCAGGTCGGGATTGAGCTTGTCTATGAACGAGATCTGGCCGTGCCTGATGTCATGCGAGATAATCCCGGATCGGCCAGTGAAGAATAGATCACGCCACATTCGCTGATATGTCTCGCGGATATCCCAGGCGTCGTGCTCGCCGACGAAATCTTCAGGGCTGACGGTACCCTGCCAGGCATCGCCGTACACCTTGCTCCGGTACTGCTCGGGTGTGCCCACGAGGCGATAGGAGACATGTACGCGTGATGCATCAGTGTAGCCCGGAACAGGCGCGTGAAGGTACTGGCAGCCCAGAATAGGGCTCGGCTTATTCGTGTTCGAGATGATGATGGCCTCACAGCCAGAGCTGACCGCGGCACTTGCCGCGGCCAGCCCTGCCGGACCGCATCCTAGAACTACGACGCGGCGTTCCATTTCCTACCTGCCCATCATCGGCCAGGTGCGGAACGGCTGGAATACGCCGCGGTTCATTTCCGTGTCGCCTTCCTTCGTCAGGTCGACTTCCGTGTCGGAAGCACCGTTCGGATTCAGGTTCACAGCGTCTTTCCTCCGTGCTGATATGGCCGCGTCCAGCCGTAATCCAGGACGCGGGCTAGCTCGTACTTAATATCCACATCCCAGATATCTGCCATATCCAGAATGCGAATCAGGGCGTCGGCCAGTTCAGGACCTACGCCGATCGGCTTGCCTGGCGTGTCTGCCTCGTCTTCGGCAAGTGTCGGGAATCTAGTCTCCGACCACTGCTTGATTCGGTAGGCGTCCAGTGCCTCGGATATCTCGCTGGCAGCTAGCGCGCAGTAAGCCGCGAACCACGGTCCCGAGCGCGGGGCTGGCGCGCCTTCGGTGAAGTTGGCACGCCAGCCCTTGTCGGTGTTCAGGTTGCGGATTTCCGCGAGCAGCCCATCCAGCGTAGCTACGTCGCGAGCCATCGTCTAGAACGGCGGCTCGTTGTCGGCAGGCTTGCGACCCCGCCCGGTGGCCGCGGGCTTGCTGGCAGCCGCAGGACGACGACCCCGAGACGATGTGGCTGCCGCTGCGGGCTTGGCAGCCCTGGCCGCGCGTGCTGGCCTGGCCGTGGCAGGCTTGGCCGCTGTGCGCGTGCCTGCGCGGGCTGGTGCTGGCCTGGCAGCCGCGCGCCTGCCGCGGGCTGGCGGCTCAGGCTCGGCTTCCTCCTCGTCGCCTTCCTCGTCGTCGTACTCCTCGTCGCCTTCCTCGGCCTCGGTGTCGTCGTACTCCTCGTCACCGGCCTCGTCGTCGGCCTCGTCGTCCGGTCCAGAGCCGTCGCCGTCCACTTCTTCCCACGGCAGGAACTTCTTCACCCGAGCGCGCCACTTCTCGCCGAAGTACTCCTTGTCAGTGATCAGCCTCGACCAGGCACCATCCTGGTCCTCTCCGGGCCGGAACGTGCCGATGCGCTCAATGGGCGCACCGTGCCAGCGCTCGTCGTCCTCGTCGCCGACATAGGTAGCGTTCTTGATGTCTTTCAGCTCGATGCCGAAGACGCGGAAGAACGGTGCCCAGCGGAACTTCGTGGACTTGACGAGCACGAGGTTCTCGACAACGGGCAGCCCGTTGTATTCCTCCAGCTCGCCCTCGTTGTCGCCGGCGATCCAGAGGACCTTGAGCATGGGGTCAAGTCCCGAGCCGTCGTCCTTCTCCTGCGTGCGGCACCAGAACATGCGGGCAACGTAGCCCGTCAGCTCGGTGTTCGCATCCGGGACGCGCCCGGAATAACTGTCGAGGTCATCTTCGCTGTATTCGGCGTCATCCAGGTCCTGGACGTCGATGTCGGCGACCTCGTCTTTTCTCAGCTTCGCCATGATGGCTTTCCGCCTTTTCTGTTTCGTGCGTATGGTCTAGGAATTGCTGGAACAAACGGTGATTAGCTACGTGCTCCCCTCTCGTCTGAAAGCGCACGCCTGGATGGCGCTTGCCGAGGTGCAGGCGCAGCCATTCAGCGGGCTGCCCGTCGGGGTCGACGAGGATTTCCATCTATTACCTCGCCTCGTGCTTTGTAGATTCTCTCGACCATGTCGGCCATGACGAAGAAATCCTCCTCCTCTATTCGCTGACCGGGGCCGAGCGCTGAATAACGGTCCTTGGCTAGGTACGGCGGCCATGGCTGCGCGTAAACCCTGCGGATTATCTTGCCGAGCTCGTCGTCGCGCTGCACGTCGTAATACAGTATAACGCTTGCCTGCGCGCTGACGTGCCGTGAAACTTTGCCCTTGCTGTCGAAGAAGCCGGGGATTACCTTTTCCTCTCCGTCCTTTCCTTCAATGATCATCGGCGATGTGATCATCACGGAATTGAATGGCGCTGCGACGATTTCGTCATACCATCGCATGAATCCGTTCTGGAGCTTCTGATGGTTGTCTAGCCCTGGTGTGTCTATGTCCCGCTCGGGATTGACGTCCTTGACCTTCTGCATGACCCAGCGCATGTAAAGGTAATGCATCCGCGTTCCGGAGTCGAATATCATCCAGTCATTCACGCCCAGATTGGCTTTGCCCCAATTCAGGCCCGAGACAGCGTGCTCCCACGATGGCGCGCGGATGAGCCTGGCCGTGCTGCCCGCGCGCTTAGCCGACACGATGCCCTCTTCCTCGGTGGAGCAGAACACTACGCGCGCACCTGCCAGCGCTGAGAGGCCTCCGGCAAGCACTGTCTTGCCGACACCGAGCTCGCCGTTGATGAGGACATTCACCGAGGGATTGAACTTCTGTATATCTTCTACGACGATGGTCACCGGCGATTCGTCAATGGCCATCGGGTTCTTGCGGGCAGGCTTAGGTCTGCTTACGCCGCGGGTAGGTCGGACGCCGCGGGTAGGGCGCGGTCGGCTGCGTGCTGGCGGCATAAGACTCGCTCCTCCCACTGAACGGCGTGTCGCGCGCAGTATCGCGCCAGCCAGCGGCACGGATATTCGGCGACCTTCGCGGGCAGCGGCAGGTCTCGTGTCCGGATAGGACGGTATTCCGCGTGGTCAGAGATGCGATGCCCTGTTCGGCCATCACGCCGCGGGAATAGTACCGATGACTTCATCATTGCTCCTAGCTGATGCTTATCGTGCCGAACATGTATGTCACGATTTCTTCCTGCGTGTCGAAGTGCATTACCTGACTCAGTGCCTGGAACACGTTCTCGCGCGGACCTGCGATAAAGATGACCTTTTCGCGGGCTAGGGCATATCCTAGCTCAGTGTGCCTGCCGCCGCTAGTGCTAGACGTATCCGAGAACATGATGAAGATATCGGCACGGTCGATGTCGTCCAGGTCTTCCTGGCCGTAATATTCTGCCTTATCGGGCTCGGCCCGTATTTCCCTGTCCTGCATTGACGTCTCGCCGTGCACGTCTATCCACCGAGAAGTGACCGCAATGCCGTTGAATGATTGCAGCACATCACGGAACGCGCGCATTCTCTCCTGCTGATTGAAGCTAGCGGCCAGGTAGATTGTCGTCGTTGTCATGCTGACTTCCTCGTATCTTCATATGGGTCTATCTGGATGTAATCGGAGTGCAGCACCGATTCTGCCTCGGCGTAGTTACTGCGCTCGTCTAGCTGACATGGCAGCCAGAACGGGCAGCGCGGACAATCCTTCGTCGGTGTCTTTATGACGGGCAGCGTGCCATCGCGTACCGCGTTCATCCACATTACTTCGTCGGCAATGCGGTCCAGTTGCTTCCGCTGCTCGGCCTTGCTGCGCAGCACTATCTCGCGCACGAACGGCGGAGGTGGCTGGCGCTTGCTTATCTCGCCGTTCTTATTGAGATACAGGCCATCCTCGTTCTGCTCGCGCTCGTCGCCCGTTGTCTTGCGCAGGAAATTGTAGATGATGCCCGCGATATCCTGCCCTTGCTTGAGAATGCCCCGAGCGCGCAGAATCTGGCTGGCGACGGCGAAGTAGCTTCCGCCCTGGTCGTCTATCTCCAGGTATGGCAGCGTTATCTGACTGGCCGTCTTCGTTTCCAGGAGATAGACCTGGCCATCGGCAGCCAGGCGCAGGACGCCGTCCCAGCGTGATTGGAATATGCATACAGGATTGCCGCCGCGCTTGATGGTAATGCGGAACGGCTCTTCGGTGGCAATTATGTGGAAGCCAGGGTCGCGACCGTAATGGTCAACGTAGTTCTCTAGCATTGCGATGCCGAGCTCTTTCGCGTTCATCCATACGCCATCGTCAAAGGTCTCGTCGGAATAGCTCTTGACATAGGCGATTTCCTCGCCTGCCCATTCCGCGAAGAATTCAGCGGGATGCTGGCCGCGACGCTTGCCCTTGCCGTACCACTGCGCGAATGCCTCGTGAACGCCGATGCCCAGCCACGCCGCGTCGGCGTCACCGTCTATCGGTCGGTAGCCGTACTCGTACTCCTGTAGCCAGCGCCACGGGCATCTCTTGAAAGTGGCACGCGCGCTGGTGCGCAGTATCGGCAGGTCTGTCGCCATTGTCTCGCCTTTCGTCTAGCACCTGTCTGGACCGCGCTCAGTCTCGCTGGGCATCTGTCGATATCAAGACTGAGCGCGGACCAGACAGGCGAGCCCCGTGCACGGGAGCGGGGGATGTGCACGGGGCTGCCTGGTGCTGCCTAGTATACGGCAGCGCCCGATGAGCGCGCCGCTGCGGGCTTGCGACCGGGGCGACCAGCGGGCTTGCCCGTCGCGGGCTTGCTGGCCGCTGCACGGCTGCCACGTCCGCGGGCAGCGGGCTTCGCGGGCTCGTCGGCATCGTCGCCGTTGGCGGTCGCACGGGTCTCGCGAGCCTCCTTGCGGGCTGCCTTCTGGTCCTTGTTGAAGTCGCTGGCCTGGAACTCGCCGTAGAACGTGACGGCCATCGCGATCAGCCGCTCGCTGTCCAGCTTGTCGGGGTCGGTCACCTCGCTGGCGAACCAGGTGGCATAGTCGGTCAGGGTCGGCGTGATGTTGCCGGTCATGTACTTCTCGACGTTGTCGAGCTTGCTGGTGCTGCCATTGGCCTCGGGCTCCTGAACCGCGGGCTTGGCGCGACCGCGCTTGACGGGTGGCATTGTTTCTCCTCGGGTTAGTTCTGAACTGTTACGCTCAGTATATGGCTCTCGGCTGGAAATTACCAGTGGCTTTCTGTTACCTCTTGCCTTCGCGAACTCCTTTCGCTCGGCCGCCGACATGACGTGCTCTACCACGGACCATTGAGCGTCCTTCGGCACTGGCTGCCCTGGCTCGCCGTGATAGTACACGTGCACATAGCCGCCGTCGCACGGCTCGGCTTTGTTCCCGAATTCCCATGCGATGTTAAGCACGCGTCTTGCTCTTGCCTCGGGGAAATGCGCCATGCCCGAGGTAGTGAGCATATACAGCGCGTCTTCGCCGGGGAACCTTATCAATTTCATCAGAACCAGTCCGTGAATATGACGTCGTGGTTCTCGTCTTCGTCTACGGCTTCGATAATACTGAGGAAGCCGAAGAAGTCCTCCGTCTCGATGTACTTGCCATTGAAGAGAAGCCTGTCGTCTTCGTAGGTAAGGCACGCAAACTGAGTAGAGTCCTTGCTTACGACAAGGTAATTTTCGCCGTCCCGACGACAGCGCACCGGATCGGTGAGTATCCATTCAAAGTCCATTGTTTCGCCTTTCAAATCTCGATTGAGTACATGTACGACTGCCGCGCGCCGCGACCGTGGTACGTGATGCGCACGATGCCGCCACTACAGGATACCTTATTTTCTCCAGTTTGCCAAGCGCGGTTGAGCGCGGTCTTGGCACGCCGCTCGCTTAGCCCGTACTCGAACAGGCGCTCGAGCGCAGCTTCGCTGTTCATGCGCGGCGCAGATTCAACAATCTCGTACAGTTCCTTAGTGGTGCGCGGTATGCGAATGTACCGAATGACGACGGTGCCGTCAGGCACTGGCCGCGGGCTAGGTCCGACGCTGCGTGCCATGTCTACCATGTTCTTGGCTTGCTTCCACGAGATCTGGTATTCGTTGTGCAGCGTTGCCATTGTCTCTTCGGCATTGCCTGCCATCATGCGGTCCATCATTGCGCTCCTTGCTGGCGGGACTCGCAGGTATGCAGCCAGCGAATCAAATATTTTAGGGTCGTCTCCGGTACGGCCGATCCACTCGTTATGCATACTACAGGTCAGCCCGCGCACGCAGACACGGCACCAGCGGGCAGGGTCGTGGCCCATCTCGCAGGCGTGGTCGTGCTCCACCGTGAGGTGCTTGCTCTTGCCGCTTGCGCGACAGGTGTAGATAGCGCACGTTCCGCCCTGGCTTTCATACAGACGCCAGTAATCGGCCGCGGTAAAGTCTTCGCTTTCTATGCTGCGGTCGTGCGCTCGCTGCCTGCCCTCACGGCGCGCGGCCACCTCGCAGCGGTAGCACTTGCGCTTCCGTTTTGCGAGCCGTGCCTTTGTCAACGGCCTCTGGCACCGTGCGCAGTCGGGATTTGCCATTACAGGCTACCGCCATGCAGCGCACTGAGATTACGCCAGTAAGGAATGTAATCCGAAAGCATCCGCTGCCAGGCCATGCGCGGAGGCTTATCAGGATGTGACACGTACTGCGGCCAGCGCTCGTAGATGAGCGCGCGGCACTCCCTCTCGGCCGCTGTGCGGGCTGCCAGGCTGCCGTCGTACTTGGCCATGAAACCGCCAGGACTGTTCCGCTGGTTCACGGCGTCGACGCGTACATCAGCGTGCACGTACCACGGGAAGCCGCTGGCGATGCCTTCGCGGCGCAGCTCGGCATCCTCGCCGAAGGAATGCAGCTCAGGATCAAAGCTGCCCACCTCCAGCACGTTCCTGATGTTGAGACCGTACACCGAAAATCCTGCTCCGCCTGGCCACAAAATAGGACCGTGCATGTCGTTGATGCGACCGCCAGTGAAGCGCGCGTAGATCTGCACTGTCGCGCCTATGCCGAGCATATCAGGCTTCTCGGCCACGTTCAGAAGCAACCCTGCCTCGGTGCCTGCCCGCGGCTTATGGTCGTCGTCTGACATGATGATGGAATCCCAGCCCATTTCGTAAGCGTGCTGCACGCAGTATCGGCGCTTATAGCCCATGCCGCGGTCGTTGAACGGTACCCGAGCAATGGACACGTAGCCCTGCCAGCCCTGGTCATCACGGAATTGCACGTGCTGCTTCAGTTCCATAGGGTCAACCACGAGCACAATGGGATAGCCGTATTCCAGCCAGGCAGGCATGATCTTGATCAGGCTGTCAATGCGCGACAGCGTAGGAATATAGATGGCTCCGCTCATAACCTGTTCTCCCGAAGTGTTATGGTGAACGTGCGGAATGTGTCGTCGGTCATGCGCACGCGCAGCCGTGTCTCGCTCGGGCCGACGCGGAAGCCGGTGATGTTCTTGACGTCTGTCGGTCTTTCCGGCGGTGATTCTTCCTTCGCCATGCCGATAAGCGCGTAGTGAATTGAAGCCGAAAGATACGCGCGCACTGGCTCAGCGTGCAGCGGCGTGCCTAGTCTCGGTGCTGGCATGGTCGGCTCCTTTATCGTGTACTTATCTACTGGCCGTACTGGCAACTTGACGCGAATACGGATCTTCTTGCCCAGCAAGCCAGTTTCTTCAGCTAGCTGAATACCATCGTATTCGCCAGATGCCAGCACGCGGCCAGTCAGTTCCTCGTCCATGGATGCCATCCTACATCTAGTAGCTGTCCCAGCTTGCCTCGCATGCAGCTTCCTCGCCATCGGCGAAAGCCAGCTCGGCAATCTTGAGGAACGATTCCTCCATGGCAGGGTTCGTCTCGATGCTGCGCACGATCAGCCTCTTGAGCTCGTCGCTGTAGCACGACAGGGTAAGCGCACGCTTGACGTTCGTGACGCTGGCTGGCGCTGCGCCTGCCAGGTAGCGTATCAGTGCAGCGGCCAGCGCATCGCCCAGCGTGCGCTCCATTTCAGTGCGCTCGCGCTCGGCTGCCTTTTCCCGCAGGATATTGCTCCGCCGCGCGGTGCGCGCAGTTTTCCTGTCGTATGGCGTGGTCATGGCATTTCCCTTCTGTGATGCGTGGCGTTGCGCATGGGCTCCCAGCCGTGCGTTATGCCGTGGCGCTCCTTGAACGCAGCCGTGCGAGCTCTGCCTTTCCGGCTTACGTTGTACTTGCGATAGGTGGCCAGGCGACGGTCGTGTCGCTCGGCCGCGGTAAGTGCCATCTAAGTTCGCCTTTCTGATTTCCGCGTAGTACCCATTATCGTACTTCTCCTCAAGCCAGTCGCGCAACTGCTTAGCCGCGTACTTACTAGGAGCCGGATAGGCGCGGACGTAGCGTCCGTTACGACGACGAAGGACGACCCGATACCTTACCGGGCCGTCCTGCGCCTGCGTGCTTCTGGTCACGTTACTCGGCCTTGCCCGCGCACACCGGACCCATGCGCCGCGCACGCGACTCGTCGTCCGTCAAGTCCCTGCCGCACTTCTTGCAGTTGCCCAGCGTGTCAGCGTACAGGTTGCCAGCGTTGTCAACGCCAGCTTCCAGGATGGCGTGCAGTGCTGCTAGCCCCTCGGCTGTCGGGATGACCTGCGGACCGCGACCGCCGATTATGCGGCGGACGAAACGCCAGCCCTGCCATTTGCCAGTTTCCGGAACGCGGACGAACCAGAAGTCCAGGTCGTTGTTTCCGGTACGGCACTTGGTCGCGTAGTAGCCCTGCGGGATGGCCTTGAAGTTCGGCCTGGCAGCCTGGCGGGGCTGCATCGTCTTGATGGCTGCCAGGTCGGCAGCTTCCTCCGGCGTAACGCACTCGCCGTTCAGGTGGCTGACCAGCCATTCGCCCTGACCGAGCCGCTGGCTGCCTGCGCCCGGTGACCTGAAGATGAAGCCCTTGCCCGGAGCGACGCGCACCTGGCAGCGGAAGCAGTCGCCGGCGAACTTGTTCGTCCGACGGCCGTCGGCCGTGCGCGCGGGTATGGTGCTGACTTCCTGAGGCTGGCCGTAGCAAGCCCTGACTTCCTGGACTGAGACGTGCTCGTGTCCCCTACCGCATTTCATAGCGTTTCCTTCGCCCTTCGGCTGGCCGTGCGCCAGCCCTACGCCCTCCAGCATACCGGAGGTTCGCGCACATGGCAACTCCTGGCCGCAACTTTCTTGAGCGCGACCAGGAGCTGATGTGCGGCACGCTGCCGCGTGCCTAAGCCAGCGTACCGTCAGGTCGCGTGCGAGCTGCCTGCGCTGTGCTGGTCGCTGGCGCGCGCTCCTCTCGGGGCAGCTTGCCCAGCCGCGCGTAATCCGCGCGCCGGAGCTCGAACTGGTGTCGGATCTGCTCTGTCTCCTCGTAGTAGCGGCTGGTGTCGATCAGCACTCCGCCGGTGAGCAGCTTCGTCAGCGCGTACTCGACCATCTCGAGCTGGAGCCGCTTCAGCTCCTGCTTCCGGAAAGCTTCGATGGCCAGGTCGGTCTGGATCCTGCGGTACACAGCACCATCGTCGGCTGCGTTGTCGTGCCCGTCGTTCATCTGCTTTTCCTTTCATTGCGAACTACCTTGCCCACGTGGCGCAGCGCGTCGTCGCGCGGCACTTCCTCAGCATACACGATCTGGCTGAGGTCAATGTTCTGCGTACCGCCGTACTGACCGCCATGGGTACGGTCCGGACCACGGGCTGACCATTCCATCCCCATGCCGATGCCGAGAAAGCCCATGCGCCATTCGCGCGGGTATTTCTGCGTGCCGATGACGGTCCGGATTATGTACTCGTGACCAGGCCAGAACTTGACGCCGTCGACGCCCACGACCTCCAGCTTATGCACCTTGCGGCAGGTGGCGCACGGCTCTTGCTGCTCGGCTGGCCGCGTGCGCTCGGCTGGCACCTGGTCGTCTTCCTGGAAGCGCATGTGCGCTTCTTCCATGAGAGCACGCATGGCGCGCAGCCCTGCGAGCGTGCTGCCTTCCACGAGCCAGTCTGGGAGGTCAATATGGTAGCCCATGCGGATAAGCTCACGGACATTGGTCTTCTGCCTGCGCGTAGTGGCGCTGTCGCTTTTCATGCTTCTACCTCGATTCGGTGCATTACGTTAACGATGTGGTCGTGGGTCGGCGTTATGTCGTCGCTTTCGGCGTCCTGCGGGTACAGCCAGCCCGTAAGCTGACCGCCAGTGCCCTCGAACTTGCCGTCCAGAGTTTCGTCGTACTGCGCCTGGCAGCCTGGATACTGACATGGGTAAAGGTACTTCACGGTGGTCGCCTTTCTGTAGCTGAGTGCTGATGCCATTATAGCAAAATCGGGCAGGCTGACCAGCGGCCAGCCTGCCCGCATTGTCATGCGCCGACGGCCGGAGTACTGCCGCGGCCAGCGGACGGATTCAATTCCGCCTCGTTCGCGCGCTGCGTGCCGCGCTCGTAAGCCGCTGCATTGAACTTGATGTTCCGAGCGTCATTATGCCGCATTGTCGGGTGATTCTCGTCAATGAGCGCATTGATGTTCTGCGACTTGTCACGCAGCATTATCTCGGTGCCAGTGCCACGACGCAGCTTGATTTCCGTGAGTCGCTGCTTGATACGGGTCAGGTAGCCGCGGGCTGCGTTCATGCGGTAGGTAAGCGCAGCCGTTGAGTTCTTGGGGATCTGGATGGCTTCCTCACCGCGCTTCTTGATCTCGCGCTGGTAAGCCGCGGCAATGCGGCCGACAGCAGTGGACCAGCCGACGCGCTTTGTCGGGTCGCTGGCGTTCACGTACACGTTCTTCGGCTCGCCCTCTTCGCGCGGCACTTCGCGCCAGCCGTAGGCAGTGGCGATCTCAATCCAGTTGAGACCGGCATTCCGCATGTCGTAGGCGTTTTCTTCCAGAGTCTTGGTCTGGTCGGGCTTGGGGAAAATCGCGCCCGACATGTGCAGGTACAGCGTAGTGAAAAGGAGCTCGAAATAGCGCAGGTCGCTTTCGTAGCCGTAGACCCACGCATATTCCTCGCGCTGGTGCTGCTCGTCCCAGTAGTAGCCGCTGCCTTCCATCCAGACAGAGCGGCAATTGCAGAATTGCGCGACGACATTGCACAGCGTCGCGACCTCGGACAGGAAGAGACTTCTGGCTGCGCCGAGGTCAATCTTAATGCGATCAGGCTTGAATGCCTTGTCGGCTGCCTGCGCAGCAAGCCATTCCTGCTCGCCGTGCTCCTGCATGACCTTGTCGGCCTTCTCGCGGCATAGCTGCGCTTCGTGCAGGCTGTGCGCGTCGCCCATTGACTCTAGACTTTCGGCCTTTGCCAGCATGGCGCGCACGGTTCGCAGTGCCCTGCTCAGTTCCATTGGGTTCGCCTTTCGTTGGGTGAGTATGCAGTCAGGCTACCATGGAACGGAGTCTGTTCGCAAGTGAGCCCGCTCGGGCAGGTCGGGAGTGGAGGACCTAGAGACCCGAGCGGGCAGCAACCTTTGACCGTTGCCAGCTACCAGTCTAGCGCAGCACCAGCCCCGCGGCCAGTGTCGCGGCCAGGTACGCCAGCCAGCCACCGTTAGCGGCCAGGCGCAGCCACGTCGGCCGCTGTCGGTGCGCTAGCGTATGCGCGGTCACCTGCCCTGGCCGCAGCACTCCGTGATCCACGATCAGGTGGACCGCTGGCACGGCCAGCAAGGCGAGTGTCGCGGCCAGGGCAAGCATCATGACCTCCGAGCGTGCAGGTTACCGTCTTTGTCGAAGATCAGCTCGGTGCCCGCACTGGCCAGGTCGTCCGCCTCGGCACTGAGCGCAGCCACATCGGCGTCAGTGACCTCTTCCTCCTCCTTGGTCCAGGTATCCGGGGCAGCGATCGTGACGGTGGCCACGGCTAGCTCCTTGCTCTTCCTTCGGTACCACCGAAGCGTGCTGATCGTTACGGCGATAGCTCCGGTGAATACCGCCACGGCGACAGCGGCCAGCACAGCCGTGATGATAGTGGTCATTATCACCTGACGGTACACGTAGATGACCGCGCCGATGACGATGAGCATCCCGAGCCCTGCCAGTGCCGGACTGCAATTCATCTGGGAGGACAATCTGCGCATCATGCTGCTTTCTCCTTTCTGTTCTCTAGTGCGTAATCATGCAGGAACTGCTCGTCATCATAGAACGCCTGCACCCATTCTTTCGTGTTCCCCCTTATCATCAGTATCTTACCCGGACCGACAAGGCAGTCCTCGGCCTTGCCGCCAATGGTACGGCTAAACTGCGCGGGAGAAAAGCCTGCCGCTCCGAACAGGTTGAAAGCTGTCTTCAGCGTCTCCCCCGCGAACATGCGGCCATCCAGGTCCTGACACATGAATTCCCCGAACATGCGCGCTTGCCTGCCTACCCGCATGATAGGCGCGATGGCCTCGCCCCATATGGCAGGCGCAGCCGTATTCCCGAGCACGTTGCGATTGTAGCTCTTGAGCCACGCAGCCAGATCGTTGCCCTCGTCAATCAGGATGTAGATATCGTTCAGGTCGGCCAGTGTTATTCTGCCCTCGGCTACCGCGGTATACCTGTCGCGCATTATTCCGAGGAGGTCGTACCATACTCCCCATATCTTATCCATCTCTGACTGGGGTTTGTCGTAAATGTGGATTCCGGGTATGCCGCGCAGCGGCGCGAAGCTGATCTGCTTAGTGTCAACGCAGTAGAGATCGGCCTGCGGATCCTGATGGCATATCTGCGCAGCCTTGACCAGAAAGCCAGTAGTCTTGCCGGTACCGGGACCGGCGAAACGGCAGTGCCATGGAAAGTCTCCGTTGTGACTTGCCACGTACATACCACGATCAGCGACCACGCCGACACCGAAATCACGTGCACCTAGTTTCTCCATCTGCGGTAGATAGTCTCGGAAGCGCACCATGCTCGGCAGCGAATGCACGCGCACCGGATTCCATGTGAGCTCGCGCGGCACCTGCGTAGTGCGCCAGCGGAAGCCGACCCTGCCGACGGTATGCGCCTCTATGATTTCCTGTATATCTTCGCGTCCCTTGAGCACTGCCGAGTACGTTTCCGGCAGCGGGCTTATCTTGCCTTCCTCTGATGTGAGGGTAAGCCTGCTCAGCATATCTGCGCTGGAGCAGCCCATCTTCGCGCCGAGCAAGGTGGCCAGGACGGTCGCTGGCACGCTTTCCAGCTCTGGCTTGCCTTCATCCAGCGCGGGCTTCACTGTCGGTCCTGCGGTTGTCTCATCAGCCTCCAGGACCAGCTTCGCCCGGACAGTGCGGGTAAGCGGCTTAGGAATTACCGGACGCCTGGCCGCGTGCCTCCTTCGCTTGTCGCGTATGGCGAGAACCAGCCAGAGCGCGCAGAGGCCGAGGATGAGGAGCGTGACTCCGCGCACGGTGTCCGCTGGCCAGG
>Ga0182033_10000261_pt1 | contig 24590 bp, 19 predicted proteins | sample tim00Cox0000000H_FD_125968 | JGI IMG/M metagenome (GOLD analysis project Ga0182033, IMG submission 125968) | Lab enrichment of tropical soil microbial communities from Luquillo Experimental Forest, Puerto Rico - timezero.00C.oxic.00.000.00H | ecosystem: Environmental > Terrestrial > Soil >...
ATGCCCTGGGACTCGGCCGAAGAACGAAAACCATCTAACAACCCTGGCAGCACGTCGGAGACCACTTAGTGGCGTGCGCCAATGCCTGGCTCATCCTATCTAAGCACCATGGACTTAAGCAGATACGGCCGGCTTGGGTAAACAATCCCGCCGAGAGTGGGGCCAAAATGGTCGACTCTGCTGGAACTTGAGAAAATACTTTCCAGATAAGTGTACGCGCAAGGCGTGCAGGATTTATTGCCAGCTCGAAAGGAGTTAGCGCTGCTTGGGGTCGCGCAACTCGGGAATGAACGCTGGTATTCCGATCAAGATATCCACCGCCACCGGAACCTTCGCACGGGTCGCGGGTCTAAATCTCCAACGGCTCAGCGCCAGCCGGGCCGCGTCATCCATTTCAGACACAACACCCCTGTAAATCTCCAGTTTGTCGACCGTGCCGTCCACCTCGAGAATGCCCTTGAGCACGATCAGCTTCTGAGAATCTTTTTCGGGAACAGGTAATCGCCGGAAATCAAACTTTGTTTCCGCATAGGGAGGAGTTAACCCCTCCGCCAGGTGAACTACCGCAGACCGGTTTTGCTTCGTTATGTTTTTTTCTTCTCGTTCGCGGTGCTCACAGAACTGCAGGGTCCAATTCTTCCGAGGCATTTCTAAGAATACGGTATAAATTCTCCCGCACTGCAACGTGCCGTAAACGTTTAGGCCTCCCCCGCCCATCGGACCCGCCGATACCACCAGTTGGCTCTTCGGTGGCAGCAACGCGGATTTCACAGGGTAGACCATGCTCGCGATGAGGTTCGATCGCAGCATGCCGACGCTTTCCCCTGGGCCGCGCGTCCCGCTAATCGCGAGCGATGCGGACTCCGCTGCATTCCCGTCACCCTTCCCGGGTCCGGTTGCGGTGCTTCTGCCATTCCCCCCGTTACCTTCGCTGCTTCGATCGACCACAGCGTCCGTCGTTCTTCCTAACCGACCATTCTCACGGCCGGAGGGCGATACGGCGAATTCGCCTTCGCGATTTCCCGGAGGTAATGCGGGTTCTGATGTTGACCATCCCGGGTTCGCGCTCAAAGCCACCAGTTCACTCCCGGTGCCAGGCAAGCCGACATCATCCGGGAGCGCCACCGCCGGGTTGCCCGTGCCCGACTTGAGCAGGGGCCGCCGAGCTTGCAAAGCTCCTACCGGCAGTTGCGGATGATGGGTGGCGGGCTCGGCAAGTATCGTTGGGGCAGGCTCGGGACCGGCAAAACTGAGTGCCGGCTCTAGCTCCTCCGCCAGCGGATGTTTCCCAGGTAGGGGTCGGACATCCTCGACCTCGAGATGCAAGAGCGGTCGTTTTGGCCCCTGCAAATTGCCGAATACCGTATCCGGCAGTTTCATTTCCTCGGTGATCTTCAAATCGGGCGGGGAGTCGAGTTGCCGGATTTTTTGTCGGGAATTGTCCGGATGCCGCGGCCTGGAAACCACTGTCAACCTTCCCGCAAATGCAATTCCTCCCGCCGGTGGTCGTTCGCTCTTGGATCCGCTGCGGGCTTTCTCCGCAAGGCCACCACGCACAGCGCGTGGCAGCATTTCTGTGGGTGATATCGCCAACCTTCTGTAAACAATTTCTTGACGTATGTAGTTGGGGCTCCTGCGACCGGCGCTCGCGGGGAAAATCATATACAGGTCGCGAACGGTTAGCACCAGCAGGCAGTGCAGCAGGAAAGAGAGGAACAGTCTTGAGCGGTTGAGCTCGACTTTCGCCACGACGCCCTCGCGAAAGATGGCAGATTCTGCCGAGGGCAGTCGCGTCCGTTGGGAGACGGCTTTCAGGGACTCCCAAAGGCCTGAATGAATTGATTCCCAGGGCACCAGGAACTCGAGGGGTCCGCTGGTTAACGGCGTGGGTTCGGCCGCTGTCGCGGTCGGCGCCGTTCTAGACACTGGGAATAGGGTTGTCAAAGTACTTCGGGTAAATGACATCAGCGATCGACCCACGCAAACGTTAACGGCCCGCCTGAGGAGGCATTCGCTAATTCTTTGCACTTCAGCATTCCAAATGCACAGCTGTCGTCTCGTGAGCATCCATCGAGCGGAGCAAGTCTCGGACCACTGATTCGGTCCCGTTTGAGAGGCATGGTACACCAAGGGAACGCTTAAACAGCGCCCTCCCTCGAGTCTCCATTTGGGCACAGCTCGATGGTCAATTTGCGCCAATTTGGTCACGCCCAGCCGCTTCCGAGCTCTGGATTGCCTGCCTTGCGGGCCATTTGCCGCCAACAGTTTGTACGCGTGAGCGCAAGACGTGGACATCTCGCGATTTTGAGCGAGGTTTGGTATTTCCCCTGCTTGATGGGGTTCGTCTGAGTCCCCGTATTTGCGAATCTCGAGGGTGCCCTGTCGCCTATGAACGCCGAACGCAGAATGGCCTGCGCTTTTCTGTACCGACCGATGCTGGTTTTGACTCTGTTGATTCTGGTCGGAACCCGAGCTGCCAAGGCGCAAGCGGCAGCCGAGACGGCCGCAAGCTCATCGGTTTCCCGTGGCGTCAGCGCGCCGACGACCTCGGGTGCTCAGAACAGCTTCGCGCACTTGGCGGCTCCCTCCGGCCCGCCTTCGGAGGTCAGCAACCGACAAGCGCTTGAAAAACGCGCTGGCAAGGACGCATCGAAGCTGCTCTTACGCTCCTTACCGACCGGCGCCCAGGTATGGATTGACGGAGCTTTTGTCGGCAACACTCCTCTGCTTCTCCTGGTGCCCCCGGGAAAGTACCGGGTTCAGATGAGCGGGCCGCGTCTGGAGTCCGCAAAGCAAATCGTGGCCCTGTTGCCGCGGGAAACCCAGGAAGTGGAATTAACGCTCGCGGTTCGCTATCCCTTGCGGGTTACGGTTCATTGATTCCAATCGCGTTGCATTTTCCGAGTAAGGAGCAGAAAAAATGGCAGGCGTAGACTTTAACCGCGAAGTTTTCGCCAAGACCTCCGAGCCACCACCGCGGCCGGCTCAGCGTGGAGCCGGCTTTGTGATCCTGGCGGTGGTGCTGGGGGTCCTGGCCGTTCTCGGGTACAAGATACTTTCGGAATCCCGCTTGCTCCCGGCTGACCATGCCGCAGGGAACCTCGGGCAAATGCAGGAGCAGATCGCGGAGATTGAAAAGCGCGTAGCGCAACTCGAGAAACGTCACAAAGCGGCTGTCACCGAGGCCGCAGCGACGCATCCTAAAAACGAAGCGACCAGGATTTCTGACGCCCTGCCTAGGGCCCGGCCTAGTTACCAGATATCATCAGCGAGTATTTTGAAGCCGCAGGGAAATTCTGTTCCCCTCTCTTTGCCCGCGACACCTTCTGCTCCGGCACCGACCGCAAACGCTCCTTCTAAAACGGACAATTCGTCCGCCAATCGTGAAGTTTGGGAGGCCACCGCGAACCGCTTGGCGGACGTAGTGCAAGCCGTCGGCGAGCAGCAGGGACAGCTCTCGGAGACCCGCGATGCCGTGAATCAGTTGCTGGCACAAACGCACCGGACGGCATTGTCATTCGAACTCCATCGGAGCGCCGCGCGGATGCCCGTAGGTCCCGTTTCACTCTTGCTGAAGAGCGTTGACTTCCGCACCCAGCGCTATAGCGTCTGTGTCTACCTCGAAACCCGATGCATAGAGCTGAAGGACCGCGCGGTCAATGAGGTGGTGGTTTTTGCTCCCGCCAAGGACTCTCCGCCACTCGAGCTGCTGGTCACGAAGGTGAGCCGCGGCGAAATCGTCGGATATCTGGAAGTTCCTGACACCAAGCCCCGCTAGCTCACGTCCCTGACGAAATAGTTTAGGCAGGCCCTCTCAAACGTCTCCTCTGTCAACCTCGGCTCCACTCCGCGATAGGAAGCCTCCCAAAAGATTTGGCGGATCAGATCGCGTGCATAACAGTGACAGAGCGGCTTTTTCAACTCTTCGGTAATGTATTGAACGGCGTGCTCGGCTACTCCCTCATCAAAAGGCAGGAAACGCGTCCAAGATTCCGCCTCGAAAATCCGGATAAACTCTTCCTCAGTCGGGTAATCAATCTTTATTTTGTTGGCGATGCGGCGCAAAAACGCTTCATCGGCAAGGGATCTCGGATCCAGGTTCGTTGAAAACACCACGAACAGGTCGAAGGGGATCTCGAACTTGCGGCCTCCTGGCAAAGTCAGATAATCAACCCGGCGTTCGAGTGGCGTCATCCAGCGATTCAGGAGCTCCTCCGGCCTCATCCTTTGCCTGCCAAAATCGTCCAATATCAGAACGCCGTTGTTGGCCTTCATTTGCAGCGGAGCAGTGTAATAGCAGCTCGTGCGGTTAAACTGCATGTCCAGCATCTCGGGGACGAGCTCGCCCCCGGCAAGCACTCGCGGCCGCCGGCATAGAACCCAGCGTCGGTCAGAATCTTCCGGAATCGGTCTATCGCTCTGGCGATGAACACCAGGGTCGTAAACGACGATGATCTGGTTGTCTACCTCAACAGCGTGGGGTATCCACACGTCGTCGTTGTAAATTTCAGGAATGCCGGAGGCGATCGTGGTCTTGCCGGTTCCCGGCGGGCCGTACAGGAAGATGGAAGTGCCGGAAACAACCGCGGTTCCCAGCCGCGAAATGATGTCTTCGCTCAAAACCAGTTCGTGAAACGCCCGTCTTATATCCTCCGGTCGAATCCTCGTCGTCTGCACGCTTTGTGTGCGCACCCAGTTAGTGTATTCCGTCAAGGACACCGGAGCCGACCCAACATATTGACTCAGGGCCAGCAGCTCGGCCGCCCGTGCTCTCCCGCGCTCGCTGGCCGTGATCCGGTGGGTGCCGCCAACCAATCCTTTGACCTCGCAGAGCTGTTCTTTGCGGAAGAACTGAAAAATCCGCTCGATGACGGCTAAGCTGAGGCACATGTGATTGCCGAGCTCGACGAGCGACATCTCCCCGTGCAGATACAAGATTTTCAGAGCCAGATCCTCAAGCAGCCCTCTGCGGATGGACGTCGCCTCGATTTCCTGAGGCGCCCGAATAAAGTCCACATGCATGTTCACAGCCCCTGGCCCTCGAGTCTTTGGGCGCAAAACGGCGCCTCTGGCTCAAACGCCTCAAATTTCTTTTGAGAGCAACTGACCAACCATTTCCGCTCGCCACTTAGCGCAGGTTTGCTGACTTGCTAGACAGGCTCTTGTTCACCCGGCGCGCCTCTCTTCGCTAGGTTGAGGGGGAAGAAATGTCAATAGTGAATCTGTCTGGAAACAGGTCGAGCCTGACAGCGTATCCAAATCATGACAGTCAGCCTGTCGCTCGCCAAAATTCAACCGCAGCGAAAATAGGGGATGCCAACCAGGGGCAAGTCCGCGAAGGTGCGGCGGCTGCCATCCTTGTTACTGAAGGACTCGGCGGGCTACACCATCGTTACGATCGAGCTGCTTGAAAACCAAGAGGCTGGCTTTCGAACCTCGGTCGAACTCCCGTCCTTTATATCTATGGATTGTGGGAACGCTGTAGGCGCAGAGGTCTTACCTATCGGTGTGACCACCAGGAACCTTGCTAGACCCATTTTCTTAGTAGTTCTACTACTCGGGTACCGGTGCTTTCGGTCCATGGAAAAAGCACCACGCGCTCCGCTATGGTGCAACTCAGATCTCCCGGGTCAGGAGTGCCATGGTTCGACTCCTTGGTGTGTTGTTTGGCCTATCCGTTCCGCGCTATCGGAGGCGCTGATGGGCAATCGTTACCTTCTGCTGCTCGGCCTCTTTCTGGGTAGCCTTGCGCCAGCCGTAGCGCAAACACCCGGCCCGTGGAAAGTTCTGGCGCAAGAACGCGTTGCGCCGATCATCACTACGCTGCCAACAATATCGACCCCTCTGCCCGCCGCTTCCTTCCTGCTGTCCAAAGGCGAAAAATCCAATGCCCGTTTCAGTCTTATGTTTGCGGGAGCTTACAAGCGTGATCAGGGCCTAGAACATCTATCGCCGATGAACGAGGTTAAGACTTTGACTCTCACGTGGTCTACCTTGCCGCTCATTCAACTCTGTCGCGGACGCCTACAACTGGATGCCTTTCAGAGCACGCTTCATATACGGGACGCCCTGTTCAATCCTTTCGGCCAAGGCGGGATGCAGGGGTCTCACCTCCCGGGATACAGTTATCTCGGCGCGCCGCCCTCGGTCAATCTCTCTGGCCTAAACCTGGGCTTTTACTTTGGGCGGAACGCGCAGACGGGAGATCCGGCCCGGGCATGGCGGCGGCTGCCCCGGATTCTTGGCGCCGTTCTTAATTGAGCCGACAATTCTTTTCCTCCTGGCCTTTCCGTTTTCGCGGAAGCGGTCGAGCCGCAACCCACCGTAAGAAACGTGTTGAACGGCCGATGGCGAACTTGGTGGTACTGAATATCATTTTCCGGTCCTCCGGGTTGAATTTGCTGGTCGTATTCAAACCGTCGCGAGTGGGAAAGCCCTGGCAAACGGGTAATCGCCGAAGTTGATTTGTGCGCAGGGAACTTTGCCGATTCGGGGACTCATCAGCAGGATTTGCGGAACCCGCAACAAACTATTGGCTGAGAACCTCAAATTGCAATCGATTTGAAGTGATGCTGCCCGTCCAATCGGGCATCAACGCGATTACATCGTCAGAACGACGCGGAACTGTGCGTTGCCGCTCATCATGCGCGCGTATGCCTCGGCCGCTTTCTCGAGCGGAAAAGTTTCAATCATGGGACGCACGCCGGTGAGTTCGGCGAAGCGCAGCGTGTCCTCGGAATCGGTTGGTATGCCCACGGCCGAGCCCCGGATGCCACGCTCTCCCAGGATGAGTTGTAACGGTGTGACCTCCATCGGATCGGATGATATCCCCACGACGACGAACTTGCCGTTCGGCGCTAGACCGTCGATCAGCTCGGACATCGCCTTGGAGTTGGGGGCCGTTGCCAAGATGACTTGGGCGCCGCCCAGCCTTTGCAATTCCGCTGCTGCGTTTGTAGCTTTGCTGTCGATGTACACGCTCGCTCCGAGTCTCTTGGCGAGCGGAGCGCTTTCCGAGCCGCGCCCGATGGCGGCGACCTTGTTACCGAACTTGTTCGCGAATTGAATACCGAGGTGACCCAGACCGCCAATCCCTTGCACCGCAACCAAGCTGCCGGGCAGAGCGCCGCTGTGCCGCAGCGCGTTGAAGGTGGTGACTCCCGCGCACAACAGCGGAGCTGCTTCGGCGTCGCTTAGTGTGTCCGGTATCGCCGCCAGTGCCTCGACGGGAGCGATCATATACTGCTGGTATCCTCCGTCGTAGCTGATGCCCGCAACTTTGGCGTTGCGGCAGTTAAGGAAGTCTCCACGCCGGCATTCGGCGCAAGTGTTGTCATGACCGCCGTGCCAGCCAACGCCGACGCGCTGTCCCTTCTTCCACTCCGATACACCGGTGCCCACCTCATCGATGATGCCGGCAACCTCATGACCTGGAACGCGGGGATACTGAATTCCCGGCCAGGCACCTTCTTTCACAAACAGGTCACTGTGGCAGACGCCGCAGGCCTGCACCTTGATGCGCACTTGTCCCGCTCCGGGCTTCGGAATCTCGCGGTCCACAATCTCGAAATCGCCTCCCGCCTTAGAAATTTGCGCCGCCTTCATTGGTGCTATCCCGACTCTTGTCGTTGCCATACATCCTCCTATCCATCTCAGGCCTCGTTCAAAAGTGCTTACTGCTGGCACGTGAAACGAGGAAAGATTACCAACTGCGCGCTTCTCGGTCACCTCGAAACTGATTTCCAGAGCGACCGGGGCGCCGAGCGGAAGGCTTGCGGCGCCATATACCGGGCGGCCAAGGTTCTTGTCTTTCCGAAAACGTCGTGCAGCCACTCCGAAGCACCATCCGCAACTTTCGGGTGGTCGCGGACGTTTCCGCAAGTGACCACCCAACCGCCGAGGCGGACAATTCGTGTCACTCTGTCGAGTGACCCCCAGTACTGGCGCTTTCTTGTCCCGCCCCCTTATGCGTCCTTGACGGTCGTTTAGAAGAGTTCGTGGTCAGTCTTCTGAGTTCCTCGGCGAGCAGCGCAAGTTCGGAGTCGAGCGTCGCACATGCGTCGCCAGCAGCATCAAGGTCCCCTCGCTTGGCCATGGTTTCCAGCTCGTGAGCCGCCGCGATGGCACTGTTTGCAGCGAAGTTGCCGAGGGCGCCCTTCAGCGTGTGCGCGGCTCTTTCCACGGCGACGGCATCCCCGCGCCGCACTGCTTCCTTTATTTCCGCTGCACGCTGAGGATAATCGGTCAGGAAGACGCGAACCATTTGGCGAAGAAGGTCGCGATCGCCGTCAACGCCTGCCAGAATCGCCGCGTGATCAATCCTCCCATCTACTTGGTCCTCCTTCGACGAGGGCACTTTCTCTGAAATTGACGGGAAAGTCGCTTTCGTGATCGCCCGCGCAAGCTCTGGAAGACGGATCGGCTTGGTGGTATAGGCATCCATGCCGGCTGCCAGACAACGTTCGGCATCTCCTTTCATTGCGTGTGCGGTCATGGCAATGATGGGAATGTGTGAGGCGGTCCCCCGCTCCCAAACACGGATGGCCCTGGTTGCGTCAAGTCCATCCATTTCTGGCATCTGCACGTCCATAGCGATCAGGTCGAAGGTGCCAGCCTTAACGGCGGAAAGCGCTTCACGGCCATTGCTGACGACCGTAACCCGGTGGCCGAGCTTTTCAAAAACCCGCGTCGCCAACAACCGGTTGACTTGATTGTCTTCGGCCACTAACACGTGTAGTCCGCGATGCTCAGGCATCGGCTGTTTGCGTAATTTTGGGATGCGAGGCTTTTCTGTCCTCGGCGGACCGATCGCGTTCACTATCACATCAAAAAGCTCAGACTGCTTGATCGGTTTGGTGAGATAGGCTGAAATACCCAACTTGCGACAACGAGCCGCATCCTGAGGCTGACCCGCGGAGGTGAGCATGACCAGTTTCATGCCGGCGTAGCGGCGGTCCCGCGAGATGCGCTCCGCCACCGCGAATCCATCCAGATCAGGCATGTGTCTGTCCAACAAAACGATCGCGAAGCTTGTGGTGCGCAGGGACTCCTCCAGAATCGCAAGGGCAGACCCGCCATCCTCAACAGCCACCGGGCGCATGTGCCAGCTGGTAAGCACCTCTACGAGGATGCGGCGGTTGGTCGAATTGTCATCCACGACCAGCACGGGTAGATTGCTGAGAGTGCGCCAGCCTAAGGGCGGTACCTCTGCCTCAGCTTGCTGCATTTCAAACCATGCCGTGAAGTGAAACGTACTGCCCCTGCCCGGCTGGCTTTCGACCGAGATCGTGCCGCCCATCAGCTCCACCAGTTGCGCCGAGATGGCCAGGCCTAGGCCAGTTCCCCCGTATCGACGCGTAGTGGAACTGTCAGCTTGGGAGAATGCCTCAAAAATAACCGCCTGCTTCTCGGGCGGAATGCCGATTCCCGTATCAGTGACCTCGAAACGTAATTGCACTTTGCGATCAGTGGGAGGCGTGGCCTTCACGCGCAGTACAACTTCCCCCTGGTCCGTAAACTTGATGGCATTGCCAACAAGATTCACTACGATCTGCCGCAAGCGCAAAGGATCTCCCACCAAGGCGTTGGGCACATCAGGATGAATGTGGCATGCTAGCTCAACGCTTTTCTGGCGAACGCGGGGCGCCAGCATCCGCATTGTGTCTTCAAGTGCATCGCGCAACTTGAATCCGAGGCCCTCGAGACGCAGCTTGCGTGCTTCCATCTTGGAAAAGTCGAGAAGGTCGTTGACGAGTGTGAGCAGCGCATCGGCTGAACCCTGAACCGCGGTCAAGTATTCTCGTTGCTCGCGAGTGATACGTGTCGCAAGCGCCAGCTCCGTCATCCCTATGATGGCGTTCATCGGGGTCCTAATCTCGTGACTGATGTTGGCAAGGAACTCGCTCTTGGCGCGGGTTGCTTCCTCTGCGCGCTTGCCGGCGATCTCCCGGTCGCGTGCGTATACCCGGAGAGCGTCTTCTGCATTCTTGCGCTCGATGAATTGGCCAATCTGGCTGCCGATTGCGCCCATCATCTCCAGCAACCTCGCGTCCGGCTCTTGGATCTCATGGCTGAAGAATTCGAGCACGCCCAAGACCTCGCCCCCCAGGAGGATAGGAAATCCAAATGCTGAATGCAGGTCCTCCCGGGCGGCGATAGAAGCGCGTGGGAAGTTTGTATCCCGGGTCACATCCTCTATCCAGCTGGGCTCGGCTCGCGACCAGACCCGGCCGGGCAGGCCTACGCCGGGAGGAAAAGTCTGGGAGTGCGTACTGCGGTCGAACTCCTCAACCCGAGCGGAGGGAATGTGCCAGCTTTCCACGAACCGCAACAGGTTTTCGTTTTGGTCGACTCGCCAAACAGCCCCCACCGACCAGTTGAGACTCTCACATATAGCCTGCAGGATGCGTGGGGTAGCGCTGGCGAGCGTCGGCGCCTCGGCGAGCGCACGCGTGATGGCGTACTGGCACGCTAAGCGCGCCTCTTGACGCTTTCGTTCTGTAACATCCGCCCCAATCGCATAGATCAGCCCTCTTTCACGAGTGACAACCGCCGACCACTGTACCCATTTGTAGGAGCCGTCCTTGCAACGGTAACGGTTCTCAAAAGAACGAGTGTTTTCACCGGATGCGATATGTGTGCCTTCGGTGATCGTGGCCTCGCGGTCATCGGGGTGCACAAACTCCAGATACGGCCGTGCGAGCAGCTCTTCCCGCGTGTAGCCAAATGTCGCTTGCCAGGCGGGGTTAACGTATTTGAAGTAGCCGTCCGTTCCGGCTATGCACATGAGGTTTAAGGAAAGGTCGATAAACTCGCGCAGATCGCCTTCGCTTGGCGGATTAAAACTGGCTGGAGCGGTCATTGCTCGCTCGAACGGGAACTACGCAAAATCCCGGACCAAGAAATCATTTTGGTACAAAGGCGGAAATCAGGCAACCTAGCGGGTCTCCTTCTGGGCATGGCATCGTCCGCCGTTGACCAGTGCTTCTGGCAGAAGTAGCATCGGAGGGCGAAATGCCGGTTCGTTGGAATCCAGCTCGCATGAAGTGGCATCGATGAGCCAAAATCCCGCCGCCGCAGAGAAGATCCTTATCGCCGACGATGACCGCACCACCCGCCTTGCCCTCTCTAGCATGCTGAAGAAAGCTGGCTATGCGGTTACTGCTGTGAGGAATGGCGCGGAGGCGTTGCGCAACATCCAACAAACAAGTTTTGCTCTGGCGTTCCTCGACATCTGGATGCCCGAGTTGACTGGACTTGAAGTTCTTGCTCGGGTTCGCGCCGGCGCATCTCAGCCGAAAATCGTCATCATGACCTCCGATGGCACGCCCGAGACCGTGCTGCGCGCGATACGGGAGCAAGCTTATGAGTACTTAAGTAAGCCTTTCCCACCAAGACAGGTGGTCGATGTAGCCAAGCGAGCACTTGCGCAGGATGCTTCTCCTCCCATAGACGTCATCTCCGCTCATCCACGTTGGGTGGAACTGGTTATTCCATGCACGCGGGATGCCGCTGAGCGCATTCAATCCTTTCTCATGAAGCTGAAAGCTGATCTTGCGGATGACCTGAGAGACAGCATCGGTTTGGCATTCAGAGAGTTGCTCCTCAATGCGGTGGAGTGGGGGGGGAAACTGGATCCGAACCGCAAGGTACGCATTGCCTACGTGCGCTCCTCACGCATGCTGCTGTATCGCATCGCTGACCCCGGCACTGGGTTCAGTTTCCACGGGTTGGCTCATGCTGCCGCGGGTCACTCGCCGGACGAGCCTATTGCGCATGTGGCCGTCCGCGAGCAACTCGGTATGCGCCCAGGAGGATTCGGGATTGCAGTGAGCCGTGGATTGGCCGATGAACTGATCTACAACGAGGCGCAGAACGAAGTAATTCTTGTCAAATACCTTAGTGGTGGTTCCGCGGGTGTTTCTCAACCGGCAAAAGCCCTCTCGTGACAGTGATGCCCGGTAGACCATCTGTCCGGTCATACAAGAAGGCGTTCAAGAGCAAGGTTTCAACCTAGGGTTCGCGGCGCGAGAACCCCACCGGCTGGAGCGGGCGCGCTCACCACAGTGAAGAGATCCGCTGGCTTCCAGATAGCCGCATCGCGTATTTTCGCAGTAGCGAGAAGAGCGATCCTTATACTACGCCCGGCTCACGGTAGAGAGAACCGACATAGGCGGAGAATGAAAACAACTTGGTGTGGCGATCGACATTGGGTTCCTAACTTCGAAGTCCTTCAGTCGAAACGGCGGAGCGCCGTCGCCGCTATTCAATCGGAGCCTTTTGGCGCCACCGGCACTTGTGGGCTACTTGCTCGGAGGAGATGCGAGTTTTTGAGCGTCTGTCAACGCTTGCGCCAGGTCCGGGTGTTCACCCAGAACCTCGAGCATTGACTGGCGGCCTAGTTCCTCGCCCCATTTGCTTCCCCGCTCCTGAAGATCCGCCGCAAGCGTGGGAAGGATTTTGATCGTTTTTTGTCCCAAAGGTGTCTCGTAAAACCTTATCAGGCCGAGGATTTCCTCGTGAGAGAAAGTCTTGTCGTAGCTCGGGATTGCCAGATCCAGCAACTCCTGCGCGTGCATTTTGGAGGTGAATTTTGAGAAGAAGAGATCAATTAACTTCTCGCGGTACGCGCCGGGAGGCAAAGAATTGGCCATAAGCGGCCGCACCGACTTGCTCATTCCCTCGACGGTTTGTTCGACCAGCGCTTTCGTGCCTAACAAATCCAACAACCGTCGGATATCAGCTTCCTTGGTGCTATCGATCTTTGCGGCCGGCACGGACGAATGGGATCCGGCAGTCTCTTTCCCGCAAAACGCGCGTGGCGTGCCTCCGCCGGCCTCAGGCGACTGCGCATAAAGTGGCAAGGATGCACACAGCAAAAAAGCGATGACGGTCGGTCGTAGGGTCATTTGCGGCCTCCAGGCTCGGTGTTCTTCCGATGTCTTCTGATGCTACTTGAACGCGCGGCAATAAGTTTTATGGCTTTCCGTGCGTGCTGCCGAAGCGTCAACGTGGAACACGGGATCGAAATTGCATCCCCGAAATCCATGCAGCGGAGCAGACGCTCGATGCCGGGTTGCTCGAGCGGAATCAAACGTCTTGCCGACTCGTCGGCAGATCGAAGCTCAAAGCGTCGATTCCTAAGTCCCGGCGAATGATGACGTTGTGGCCTGTCAGCCCTGAGCGTGGCGCGCCCTGGGTCGCTCCGCAGGAGGAAGCGAAAAAGCGCGTCATTTGCGTCAATCTCGGGAAGTCGCCCCTTGTCGCTTGCCGTGCGAGAGGGCTCTGCTAGGTTGGCCTCAAGGCCCAATTTTCCAGACTTAATTCTACGAGGAGGAAATCGCCGTGAGAAAAATCATCTGCGCACTGCTGGCTTCCCTTGTACTTGGCAATCTCAGTTTCGCCGAGGAGACCGCTTTCAACGTGAAATTGGCCGACGCGAAAGGAAAACAGGCGGAGGCTCGCCTGATCTTTAGCGACCAAAATAAGAATGTAACCGTACAAGTGGCCGATCGCGACTTTGTGACCGTCCCTTACGACCAGCTGGATAGGTTCTCCTACGAATACACCAAGAAACACCGTATTACTGAGGGCGCCGTTGTCATGGTGGCCTCGCTGGGAGCGGGCGCGATTGTCATGCTGACAAAGTCGAAGAGCCACTGGCTCTATATCGATTACCACGAGCAGAGCGTCCCGAAGAGCGTCGTTCTGCGGATGGACAAGAACGACTACAAGAAAATCCTTGAAGCCGTTAAGACGCATACGGGCAAGGAAGTGGAAATGCCCGGAGACGCGAAGGACAAGTCGAAGAAAGAGCAGAAGAAAGAAGCACGCAAAGATAAAGACAAAGCGGAAAGCGGTCAGCAGTGATCCGAAATTTAAGAATCAATGCTATGAGCAGGCTGATTGTGAAGCGCATCGGTATTTTGGCAGTCATGCTTGGTCTGACGACGCTGTTTCTGTTCCCAATTGACCTCCGTCCCGTTCTTCGGCGTCGATCCTTGTGATGTGCAACGGCCCACGGAGTCTGTCACTTGCGAACCCGTAAGCCGAGGGCGCAGCACAGCGCGCGCAGTTTAGTCGCAACGATGTCGAACTCTGTAGTCTTGGGAATTCCTGCATTTTGTGTTACGCCTGCGCGGTCTGGCCCTGCTTGCGATAAAGGCCGGCGAGCGAAGCTGCCTTGCCCGGCGAATACAAGGTTTCAGGCATGTCAGGTTGCAATTTGTCAGCGCGCTGCAACCCGGGGGCAGCAGCCATCTATCCGTTTAGTATCGAATGGCATGCTTAACAGGATTTAGGCTCCCGCGGAGCGTCAAACGACACGATCTGGTTCACCACCATCGCGGTCGAGGTGTGAATCGTGCGCGTCCGCTAGCATCTCGGGCCGTGTTGCTGCTGGTGCTCGAAACCACGATTGAATTGTACCGGGCCGTCTTGCGGAGTAACGTCGCGGAATCTGAACACATGCCGACGGGGAGCAAAATTTGCGACGAAAACATATTCTGCAACTCGCAGGCTTCCGTCCAGTCGCCTAATCTTGCATTTACCATGCCGCTCACGTCGTCTAATGAACGCCGTAAAGTGCGAAGCATTTCTGGTGAAGTTTAGAACTTGACCATGTGAAAGAAAGATGTCAATCGTGAACTTCGTCACGTTCGTTGGCGAGACTCCGAATAAGTCTAAGGCTTTCGGATTGGTGACAAGAAACCGGTAGTTATCGTCTGTCACGACGACTGCCTTGAGAGGGCTGGCTAGTAACTTCCGCAATTCATTCCCCCTTGCGCGAAGTGCCTCCGGTGCTCTTCGAGGTTTGTCTGCGACACCCGTCCCATTCTCGTGAGCAGGTTCGGTGCTTGGCGAAGACGCCCACTCACTTCTTTTAATGCGGTGGAAAGTTGTGATGCGAATTCGGTGATTTCCATACGAACGAGTCGGCGAAATTCCATCAGCGTCATCTTCATCTCTCACCGCTCCGACGTTAAAACCGTCGGTTCCAAAATCTTGAGTTACGTGAGCCCACCGCCCGTCGTCTCCGAAGAATGCGAGGGGATTCGAGCCGGAAAAAAAATAGCAGGTACCTGTCAAGAATGACAGGTGGGATGTCAACAAAGGCACCGTACTGTTTGTTTTGTTCGCTTGAATGGAGGCGGCCGCGTTTTCTGCTCTGAGGGGGGCGGGGATTGCGCCGCCTTCATATTAGCTTGGTTTCAACCAAGCAAACAAAGCACTTGCAGGCGTCGTGCCGCGCACGGGGTCGGGCATGCTTCCCAACACCTGTCAGTTTTGACAGTGCGCGCATCCCGGCACTTACTCGTACGATCCTCGATACTTTTTCTACTAGCCTGCCGATGAGGGATCATCGAATGGACTTCCTCAAGGACGCCGGGACCAAGAAATTCCTACATGAGCTGGCGATGTGTTTCATCGCCACCCTGGCTCTGGTATCACTTACTGGTGTCTGCTACGTGCTGCATCTCAATCTCGCTACGGCCGGCTTCCTGTATGTGGTTGTCGTCGTGTTAATATCTAGCGCCGGGAACCTTACTTCCTCAATTGTCGCCGCAGTCATCGCGGCACTGTGCTTAGCACACCTTGCTCGCCCCGCCTATTCCTTTCAGGTTGACGATCCGTTCGATGATGTGGCCATCGCGGCTTTTCTGATTACCTCGCTAGTCGTGGCTCGCCTAATGACCAGACTCCGCAGGATGGCACAGGAGGCCCTCTCAAGCGTGGACTGGAGGTTGGTTGATGCGGAAGAGCGGGAGCGCGCTCGGATCGCCAGAGACCTTCACGACGACCTCAGTCAACGAATGGCATCGCTAATGGTCAAGTTCCAACAGTTCAGGGCAGACGTTCCCAACCCGACGGTTGAAGTCCAAACCACCCTGGACGACTTATTGCAACAAATCGACGAGCTGTCCACGGATATTCAGGCCTTGGCACAGAGCTTGCACGCTCCAAAACTGGAATATCTGGGGTTGGTCAAGACCATGAAACGTTTCTGCGAAGATTTCGGCCAGCAGCACAGCGTGGAGATTGACTTCAATGGCCATGGGCATGAGGTGCCAAGCTCTCTACCCCTGGATGTCTCCCTTTCCCTCTACCGAGTGCTGCAGGAAGCCTTGCGTAATGCAGCGAAGCATAGTAGGACACGACGATTCGACGTTGACCTGTTCGAAACATCGGATGCCATCCATCTCACCGTCCGTGATTCGGGACTTGGCTTTAACACCGATGCGGCAATGAGGGGCAGCGGGCTTGGTCTCATCAGCATGCGCGAACGAATCAAGCTGGTGAAAGGCGAGTTTTTAATCGACTCGCAAATCAAGGGCGGCACCACCGTACACGCGAAAGTGCCGACCCTTCGTTGGACTTAGATCGGAGTGGGCGTCGCGGGGAATTTTCTGCGCTCAACGCTTCGACGGAGCAAGCGCCCGATTCCATAGGCCTTGCGGGGGCAGCGCGCGTGGTAGCCGGAATCCACCTGCCCACTCACGATTGACACGAAGAGCGCTAGAGCAAAAAGCGGCGAACTCCCCATGAACCTCGGCGGCGCTACCCCAATGATGGTGTAAGGATGCTTGTCCAACCGAACGGCGCGGCCAACTACCCCGCGATCGTGGTGAAAATGGCAGTGCCAACTCGATCCCGCAACACTCCTGCGCGAGGAGTGACTCGGCCTATCGCGTGGAACACATTCCTCGCTATCGCCGTAGAGTTACGGCAAACCAGAGGTAATCGAATAGGGCTGGAGCAGCCGGCGACCTGTCACTTTTGACAGGTGCCTAGATATTAAAGTCCCATCTAAATAACCACCTTCCGGGGCCGCACCGCCCGCAAGTCCGTGATTGGTCTGGCTTTTCGGACGTCTTTGCTCCTAACACTTGGGTTTGCCCGGCTAGCCCATTCATTAGGGGTCGAGATTCAGCGCTCCGCCAGGTGGGGGGCGCAAGATTGCGGAATCGTTGTCGAAACCTACGAGGAGCGACGCAATGCGAGTTCCAACCGAAGCGGAATGGGGAGGCTATCAAGGCGACTTGGACCAGGACTATGCGCATAAGAGGTTTGCCGGTCGCACGAACCAAGAAATGGTTCCTCATTTCCGACGAAACCTAATTGAAAGTACTGGCGAATTGCGATGGATGCCGGAAATACCGTTCCGATACTACATGCTTGGCTTTCGGGACTTCGTCATGGCCGGCGAATTCGAGGACCTTGGAGCTTCCGATGCCGCAAGTTGTTTTCTCGGCTTGGTCTCGGAGAAGCATGAAGAACAACCGAACTATATCTTGCCAATCATGCCTGAACTATTTCCGGCGTTGCGGCACCTGGCTCAAAACCAAACTGCCTTTGGCGCAGCGAAGAGCATTTACGGAAGCTTCTACGACAAACTGGCTCAGATCGAAAGCTTGTGCTATGGCCCGAGCGAAAATGCTCGCGACTGCTTGGAGGGCGCGGACCACCATGCAAGAACCTAAAATCAATGGACAGACAATTCGAGACCAGTTGAAGACCAAACGGAATCAATTGTTCGAGGAATTCCTGAGGAATCCTTCAAATACCTCGCTGGCAATAGAAATCAGATTGATCGACGACCGGATTGCGGAGTCCGTTGGGGAATTTTGTGACAAAGAAGGAGTCCGCGTTTGATTACATGTGACGCCCTTCGCTTTTTACGTGGACTTGTTTTGGGCGTTCTCGGAGTCAGACCTACGAAGCACAGGCCATTCAGGAACTTGCCTTTTGAGGGGTTGCATTTGAAAAGAATCCACAAAAGTGAACATCCGCATCAATCGCTTGCAGTCCGTCCCGTCTCCCACCCCAACGTCATCTTCCTATACCAGAAAGACTTTGGCGCAGTACATTTTCACGTGCAGGCCGGACCGAATGGCCGCCTCCTGGCTGGTCAGGCGGCCGGACTGCTTGCCAAGCACTCCTTGGTTCCGGACGAGATTCCCAAAGATTACGCGATGATCGTCCAGGCCGAAAACGACTTTCTGCAACACCTTATCGAGGAGGCTGACCAACTGCTCAGCGGAGTGTCCAGTCGTGGCCAGATACGGCTGACGCGCAGCGAGGGGGAGGTTCTTGCCGGCGTCTTGCGCGGTCTTTCGAACAAAGAAATCGCTTGCAATCTCAATATCTCTGTACGAACCGTAAAATTTCATGTTTCCTCGTTGCTGGCGAAATTCCGGGTGCACGGCCGTATGGAGCTTGTTCGGGAGGCTGCATGGCGTGGGATGGGAGTGGTGCCAAGACCTGTGCCAATAGCCAGAAAAGAGCTGCGTTCGTACGCGCCTGCACATAAAGACGCCTGGGCGAGTGGTAGCAATGGTGCCTCTAGCAAAGCTTTGGGGGCGCGACTTGTGTGAGTGGAGATGGTTTCCAGTTGCCTTTGTGTCTGACAAGTCCAAGTGCTGTATCGGAAGCGCGAAGAGGCAAGGCACGAGCATGAGGCATGACGTGTTCAAGTCTTCTAATCAGACATCAAGTTCCCCATATTTTCATGTTCTCGCGACATTTTCTTGAAATTTTCCTGACAAATCCCGGAGCGAATTCGGTTAGTCTCCGTTCCCGCAATTTCCGAGTCAGCTCCCGACTCTTCACGCGCTCCTTGAGAGGTTGTCATGATTTCCATTCAAGTACGCCGGTCTGTAACCGAACCAACGCTTGTATTCGCTGTGTTGTTTGCTATTGCACTGCTCGGGAGCACCGCCTCACCAGCTCTTGCCCAGGCATCGGGGAGCTGGACAACCACGGGCACCCTGAATATACCTCGCAACGGGCACACTGCCACGCTGCTTGCGAACGGTCTGGTTCTGGTGGCCGGGGGTACGAGCTCCAATGGAACGATTCTCGCGAGCGCCGAGTTATATGACCTGATTTCTGGCAAATGGGCAATCACCGGCAGCATGGCGGCTGCCCGCAGCAACCACACTGCAACGCTGCTACCCGACGGAGAGGTGCTGGTCGCTGGCGGGATCGGTACCGATAATCCCCAATCACCTTGCCTTGCAACCGCCGAGCTGTACAACCCTTCCACCGGCGAATGGCGGACCACTGGCAGCATGATCACAGCCCGTTCTTGGCAAGGCGCGACGCTGCTTCAAGGCGGCCATGTCTTGGTTGCGGGCGGGGAGGTCTGTTGGGGCTTTTCAGGTGGTTCGTCCCCAGGGAATAGCGCGGAGCTTTACGACCCATCCGCCGGTAGCTGGCAAGCGACTGGCAGCATGCACGACCGCCGTGCTGCGGAGCTGACGCTGCTCCAAGACGGCCAGGCGCTGGTCGCAGACGAAACTGCTGAGTTATACGACCCAGCTACGGGCAAGTGGACGATGACTGCGGGAATGTACTATACGTTTGGCACTAGTCGCCTCGCTGCCGTGCTCCTCGCAAACGGGGACGTACTGGTCTATGGAAACCACTTTGCCTGTTATGCCAGCGAGTTCTACAACCCAAGCGCCAACACTTGGTCTCGGACCAATGGCACATGTGGCACAGCGGTTAGCTACGGCCCCTTGGGCCTGCTGGCCACGGGAAAGGCTCTCCTTGCAGGTGGTTTCGTAATATACAGCGGAAAGTCCTTTCCGAGCGCCAACAGCTTCCTCTACGATCCATCCACCAATACTTGGAGTGGCACCGGTAAGCTGAAGCAAGCTGGAAGCCATACGCTAACGCGACTATCTAACCGGCAGGTGCTGGCCGTCGGCGGTGCCGACGCGGAACTCTATACGCCTTAGGCGGACGCGGCTGTGATTGCCATGCTCTTGACACCCGGTTTCCCCGGAAGGCACCGATCAGACCTTGACGGCCCACCAACACAAGCTGGCACCGAGAATCTGGACGTCTGAACGAAAGACCCTTCCCAATAGCTAAGGCGCGCCCAACGCAACTGCCTGCCGACTGCGCCAAGTCAAGATAGAGGATGAAATTGGGAGCGCTTCGGCAGCAAGTTCCTCTCACCCCTCAGTTCGATCAGCATGGGCGGCAGACCAGCGACGATTTCGACGAAGGGTCAAATGCGGGCGGGCCGCCCTTGCGCTCATGGCTGATTGGTGTAATACAATTGCGGCGCCTCTATCCAGGTCGTTTTCTTAAGGGCGAGTATGGAGCCCCATTCAAGATCACGAAACAGCCGTTTAAGGTTGCTTGCCTTTTGCGCACCGGAGTTGTGGATCGAGGGTTCACAGACCGAATCTTCATCAATGATCGGCTGCCGGGAACAAAACGCAGTCGGTCGGCGGATCGTTCAGATCTCGGTGGTCGTCTTAGCGTATTTCATTGCGGGGAAACTCGGGCAAGCAACGACCAGCATTCGCAGCAGTAACCTCGGTCCGGTGTGGCCTGCATATGGAGTTGCTCTTTCCTCGATCTTGCTCTACGGATATCGTAGTTGGGTCGGCGTCGCTGTTGGCGCATTCCTAGTTGCATTCCTGAGTCCCGTTTCGCACTTTGCTGCCGTCGGGCAGGCAGCCGGAGCCACGGTCGCGGCCCTGACAGGCGCCTTCCTCCTCCGCCGGGTCGTTGACTTCGATCCTGCGCTGTCGCGCTTGCGCGATGCGCTTGGGCTGATCGTCTTTGGTGCATTCGGAAGCGCGATGGTGAGCGCGTCGGTTGGGGGCTTGTCCCTGCAGGCCGCCCATGTGAGGGCGTATTTCGGAGGGGCTTCAGCTTGGTTGATCTACTGGCTTGGAGACAGCACTGGCGTGCTGCTAGTAACTCCTCTCATCCTTGCGCTCCCGAGCTTGCTGCGGATTCGTTCCCGAGCCAGTATCGGGGAACTCGCAGCCCTTCTGACGTTCCTGGTAGCGACATGTTTGGTTCTCTTTGGCCATCTCTCTCCGATCCAAATTAAGTTCCATGTCCTGGCCTTCGCGGTACTGCCGTTCGTAATGTGGGCTGCGATCAAGTTCGGAACCGGTGGCGCGTCCCTTTCCGTCCTGGTCACAGCCACTATCGCCACGGTGGAGACGGCATATGGTCAAGGGCCTTTCGCTGGGAACACTCCGTTCGCGAACGCCGTTCTTTTGGATGTGTTCTTTTCGGTGCTTGCGTTGACAGGCCTGACCCTGTCGGCCGTGATCGCCGAAAGAGACGAAGCTGCGCGGAGGCTGACGGAAGAGAAGCTACGTGAATATAAAAACGCGGTGGAAGGCTCGGACGAGATGATTGCGGTCGTTGACCGAAAATACCGCTACGTGATTGCAAATCGTAAGTTTCTGGAATACCGGAATATGACGAAGGACCAGGTCGTGGGGCGCCTCGTCCCTGAGGTGTTGAACCAGGGAGTTTTTGATGCCGAGGTGAAAGAGAAATTGGATCGAAGCTTTGCGGGTGAAGTCGTCCGATACGAGATGAAATACACGTATCCTGGGCTTGGCGAAAGAGACGTATTCATCTCCTACTTTCCTATTGAAGGTGCCGTCGGTGTCGATCGCGTCGCTTGTATTCTGCAAGATGTCACGGAGCGCCGCCGTGCTGAGGAGGCAATACGAGAAAGCGAGAAACGCTTCCGTTTGGTAGCCAACACTACACCGGTGATGATCTGGATGTCCGGACCGGACAAACAGAGTACTTATTTCAATCAGTTTTGGCTGGACTTCACGGGGCTCTCGGAAGCCGATCTTAAGAGTGGCTTGGCAGAAGTTGTCCATCCTGACGACTACCGAAAAGGCATGGAGACTTACCTTGAGGCGTTCGATCAGCGGCAGCCCTTTAGGAAGGAGTGCCGCTTGCGACGGTACGATGGGCAGTATCGCTGGGTGCTCGACATCGGCGTGCCGAGATTTCATGAAGATGGTTCCTTCGCTGGTTACATTGGCTCTTGCGTGGACGTGAACGATGGCAAGCAGGCCGAGCAAGCACTATCGAACTTGAATCGCAGGTTGATCGAAGCCCACGAAGAAGAGCGCAGAAGGATTGGCCGCGAGCTTCACGACGACATTACTCAACGCCTTGCGCTGGTGACCATGGAACTGGAACAACTAAAGCAAAACCCTCCCCGAGCGGGGGAAAGCCGTGACCGCATTAATGACGTATGGAAACTGGTATCCCAGTTGGCAAGCGACACTCAGTCGATGGCGCACCGCTTACACTCCTCGAAGTTGGAATACCTTGGAATCGCCGCAGCAGCAGAGGCGTTCTGCAAAGAGTTGGCAAAGAAGCAAGGGGTGGAAATCGCCTTTCATCAAACTGGCGTACCGGCACAGTTGCCAAAGGAAGTTTCTCTTTGTCTGTTCCGAGTGTTGCAAGAGGCATTAAGCAATGCCCTGAAACACAGCGGGGCGCGGCGCTTCAAGGTAGAACTTATTGGGACAGTCAGGGAAGTCGAGCTAATCGTCAGTGATGCTGGACAGGGGTTCAATCCAGAAGACGCGATCAAGGGCCACGGCTTGGGCCTGGTCAGCATGCGCGAGAGGCTGCATCTAGTGGACGGGGAGATTTCGATCCACTCGCATCCAAGCTGCGGCACAACCGTACATGCCCGCGTGCCGCTCCGCTCCGAACAATCCTTCGCGGCCAGCGCAGATTGAAGAGATAAAAAGGGATGGGGTCGAGGTCGCGTGACATAGGCGACTCGTTCCGGTTGCCACCGACCCGCAGAGCCAACAGCGCAAAGTCTATGATTTGTTGAGGTCGTCGCCCATCAACGCAGCTTCGGATGAGAGGTGATCATCCTCATCACAGAAATGACAGGAAGTTCCGGGAGTTTGCGGGATTGGGGTCTCCGTGGAAGACGCTTGGCTCAATCTTCCGCTGTCTGGGACCTGCAAGTTTCCGAGCGGGAAGATGCTTTTTCTGTTCCCTGCACGCCCTGCGAAGGAGCTGGAACTCGTTTTGCCTTGTAGGTGGCTGCTTTGTGCCGGCGCATGGCCGTGATGCACATGCGTCCGAGATCGTATCCACCGTAGATGATGTTGCCTCGCCACACGTCGCTGCGGAAGCCGAGAACCTGCATGCGGATATAGCGAGTGAACTTGTTACCGGGTTGTGGGCGCATGGGAGTCGCCTGAGGCGCCGGATCGAGGATAGGGCCGCTGCAATCTTTGAGGCTCACAACTGCAACCTTTCCGCCGGTTCGCAGCTCGTCGCCCGTGGCATTCAGAGAAAGCTGCGGCACGAACGCGCGAGGGGATTCGTGGACTGTCTCGACGCAGCCCGCAAGTGTCAAATCACGGACAACCTTGTCGCGCTCCGCATCCAGATCGGAATCCACGCGGTGCAGAAACCTCCGCTGCGACAACGACAGGACCGCCCCGGTCTCCCGCGAGGAAGCGCTCGCCCAGATGGGCCGCCCTTGCCAAGTTTCCCGCTCGGCCCAGATGCGCAGATGATCGCGCTTGCCGTAACTATTGAGGCTCTTTTCCCATGTCGAGTCAGAGGGTTGTCCCTGGAACAACTGCTTGGAGATGGGTGCACGCGAGTAGCCATTGAGCGCCAGATACGCATGAAACATGCGAAGCACCGATCCTTTAGTAGCAGGGTCGCTACTCATCCAGCCCGCGGCTTGGAACGCACGTTCGACTTGTTCGCGTGAGCCAATGAACACAAGATTCACGATGTCCGCATCTTGTCCTTTGGTGGTTGTTGTGCGCTCCGGCCATGAAGCTAGCATCTCATCGAGGACGAACGCGTCGGAGCCCGTGAAATCCGGATGCGGAGACCCTGAAGGTGTCAGATCTGCGACCGGTAAGGGCGCCGACAATTGCAATTCCATGTCGGTTCCTGCGGGAAAATAGATCTCTGGCTCTGGGGATATAGGGAACGCCAAACGGTAAGCGACCAAAACCCAGTCTGAATAGGGGTTCCAGGTTGGGAGATGTTTTAGGCGGCTGGTGATTCGACCCTGTGGGGTGTTGGTGGAGTGAATCCCGAGGATGATCCCGTTTTTCACCGATTCGCGAGCGTTCGCCACTTCACTCACACGGGCGCTAAAGTCCACGGCCGTTTGGGAGCGGGATATCAGCCGGCCAAACTGAAGGTCGAGGCGCGCGGTTTCGTGACGGAAGCCTAGACCTACGCTTCGCACGGATTTCACGACGCCCTCAACCACAGTGCCTGGCGGAAAGATGGGGACGCCGTCACATCGCGGTGATTCGGCCAGAATCGCGCGCACGCGTGATCCCGGTACGGATTGGAACGACGAGACCGGATCGGTGAGCCGAATCCAAAAGGTCCCACCCGCCGGGATCTGATCGCAGGCAGCCGCGAGCCTCGATGCGCAGAAGAAAAAGACCAAGGCGCGGGAAATTCGCGATGCGATTGTCCACCCGCACCGGAGTTTCTTCATCAACAGGTTCGTCCCCATGTATTAAATACGGCCTATCCGGCCGCCTTCTGGCTGGCGGAGCTGTAGGTACCCGGTTGTCCACCGGTAGGCCCATACTTTGCTCCGTAAGAAGATTCCTTGTTCCATTGTGCGGAATTCCTAAGCAACGCTCCGGTATTTTTGCAGTGACGTGGGCCAATTGGCTACTAGCGAGCGAGACCGCTCTTGGGTCAGCACAAAACGAAACCGGCATGTCGGAAGATCTTGCATCTTCGCCCAGCTTGGTACGGCGCCCACTGGAGGCTCAGCACAATTGCTC
>Ga0182033_10000262_pt1 | contig 24565 bp, 23 predicted proteins | sample tim00Cox0000000H_FD_125968 | JGI IMG/M metagenome (GOLD analysis project Ga0182033, IMG submission 125968) | Lab enrichment of tropical soil microbial communities from Luquillo Experimental Forest, Puerto Rico - timezero.00C.oxic.00.000.00H | ecosystem: Environmental > Terrestrial > Soil >...
CCAAGAGCCGTGAGTCTTCGGAACTGGACGAATGGTTCAAGGAAATGGGTGAGCAAAGAATGGAAATGCGGTTCGTGATCGGCCGGGAATTTCTCAACAAAAGTTCGTGATGGTGCGGCTTCTATCGCTACACGGGATTCGCCACGGATCCCGACCGAACCCGCTCATCTCGGTGAATATCGACATCCGGGATCACGTTGTGGGGGCAAGCAGGCGAAGCTCATCGCCCCGCATGTGTCCGAGCCATGCCTCAATGAGGCGCAGGTTCTCTGCAGTTGGATCCCTCTCACTCAACCAGTTGAAGATTCAAGGCGATACGTACGCCGTTGACGAGCACGATGCTCTGATCCAGCAATTGCTGGTTGGTGATCTCCGCGTTAACGAATTGCCTGAGGGCTTGGCGCGGGCAGATGAACTCGATGGCCTCGGAAGTTTGTTTGGCCGTGGGAGAGAGCTTGTTCAGCACGGAAAGATCAAAGAGCTGGAATTCCACATCAGGGGAAATGCGCTCGGAAAGGTCTTTCAGCAGTGGGGCCAGAAAAAGGTCAAAGCTCTCGGCCGCCCGCTTGTAAATCGAGCCTTTTGCCGGCCCGAATTGAAGGGAATTCTTCAGGGTCATTTGCAGCGCAATCTGGTCATGAAAAAGCACAAACGTAGGCGGCGCGTAGGCGACGAAATGAAATTTTGCCGCGCCCTCTTTGGCAAGCGCGCCTAACTGAGTTCTATACTTCTCGTCCAGACGATCCGGGTCCGCTTGCGTCAGGGAGGGTGCTGCTCGGGGCGGGTCGGTTGGAGGTGCGGCAGGCTTCGCGCCAGCCTCAGCTGGCGCGGCAGATTTCGCCGGGGCGGACCCTGAAGGTGAGCCGGAAGACGATGCAGCCGACACGGGAATCACCGGTTTCAGCAACGCGGAATGCGAAATCATCGCGGAGGAGCGCGCCGAGGAAGTGGCATCGGGCTTTGCGGGAATGGAGCGCGGGAGCGTCTCGACGTTCAATGGATCTTTTTCTGCCAGCGAAAGGCCATAGTCCACGCCGCTGACAAACACTTTCGAACGATTCAGGATTTCCTGGCGCTCGGCGTCGCTGGCGGCGCCAGACATCACCCAGGCATCGGCGCGGTCCAACACAACGACGAGGGTTTCTTTGCCTTCAAAATCGTACCTGCGATCATTGCTGCGCGTATGATGAGAAATTTCAAAGCCAACGCCGTCGCATGCCAAATCTCCCGGTAGGGTTGCCGTAACTACCTTCAAGATGGGAAGAATTACGGTGCGAAATGTTGCCGCGACGCGCTCGTTTTGCGTCAGGCGAAGCGTGTCGTAGGCCGCGTTGTAATTTCCAGTGACTTTCAGAATCGCGCGGTCTTGAAAGCGCACGAATTCTAGCCCCCGCGAGTCGGCCTCCGCCTGCTTCGCGGGATCGAGGCCCACGTAGCGGCTAAGATAAAAAGAAAAAGGGAATTTTGTCTTGGCGATGGCTTGGTTGATTCCGATCAATTGCTGGAAATAAGTCTGCTCAAGCGCTTTCAGATCAGGATTAAGGATTTCGGTAGGACTCACCTGGGCGAAGCCGGTCGTAGCGCAAACTCCGAGCAGCAGCGTCGCTCGAAGCAGAATTCTGTTGCCGCGAAAACCTAGGGAGCGTTTGGGTTTCATGGGCCGAAAAAAGTATCTCCTATCTGGCGGAATATTGCGATCCTGGCCGTCCGGGAGGCTGGTAGGACGGCTGGGCCATGGCGCGCGTAAAAGCGATGACGGAACGAATTTCATCGGCCGAAAGAGTGCGTCCGTACGGCGGCATCATCGCGGATTTTCCCAGCGCGCTGCCACCGAGCGTAATGATGTTTTGCATGTACTCGTCGCTTTCCGCGTTAAGCGTGGCGCCGTCATTCAGCAGCGGCGGGATGGGGGTCAGATTCGAGCGATTTGACGGGCCAGCGGGCGTCGCGTCAGCGTGGCACCAAACGCAATACCGATAGAAGACCCGCTTGCCCTGAGCCTGCTGATACCCAAGCGGAATGATTTTCTGAGGATCGGTCCAGTCCGGTTCGGCATCATAGGCCGCCAGAAGCGAATCGGCCTTCGCGGCTTCAGCATGCTTGCGGCAGCCCGAAACGCTCGAGAGACTTACAATCAAGACAGCGGCGGAGCCAAGCAGTTTGTGCCTTGTCATCGGCCCGCTCCCTGCCCCGAAGCGGGCGCTCCGGAATGCAACGCTGTTTTCTGTGGCCTGATGCCTGCCCGCAGGGTCATAAGGTAAGCGGTCAGCGCTTGAATTTCCTCGTCTGTAAAGTTCCGGCGCGGCTCGATGGTATCGGGAACAAGCGCTTGCGGATTCCCGAGCCAAGCTTCGATCCACGCGGGCGTCAGCCAGCCTCCGGCATTGTTCAAGTTGGGACCGACATACCCGCCAGTACCGCCTATCGTGTGACAGGACTGGCACTGGTATTTAACTTCATAGAGCTGCTTGCCGAGCGCGGCCATCGCAGGCGTGAATTGTTTTGTGTCGACCGTTGCCGGGTTCACCGCGGGATGCTGCATGGCCAACGAGAGGTAATCGGCCAGAGTCACCGCGTCTTTGTCGCTCATGTTTAGTTGCGGCATGCGCAGGATGAGGGTCGGGCGAAGCGTTTGAGGACTCTTCAGGAATTCGACGAGCCACTGCCGCTGGGCGCGGCTACCTTCGTAGGTAAGATCGGGCGCCAGATCGCCGCCGTAGCCATTGAATCTGTGGCAGGTGTAACACTTGTAGCGCTCGTAGACTTCGGCAAACGAACCCGCGGCGCGGAAGGTAGCTTGCGTGCGAGGAACCACGAGATTCTCGAGCGCGCTCGTTGGCGGAGCGCCTTTCATACTGAGCAGCGCGGTGGTGACAGCATCGAGGTCCGCTGGTTCCCAGTTGTATTGCGGCATGCGCGCGGCGGGATTCACGGAAACAGGATCCTCGAGCTTCGCCTGAATGTAAGAAACCAGATTGTGCGGGATCTTCGCCGTGCCAAATTCGAGTTCTGAAGCGTTCTTGCCGCCAAGCGCGCTCAGGTCCGGCCCAAAATCCTTTTGCGGATTTAAGCCTTCGATAGCATGGCAGCTCGCACAGCCCTTTTCGGTAAAGAGCCTTTTGCCGAGTTGGATTTCTACATCCGTCGGCGGATCCAGCTTCGGAACGTTGCTGAGCAAATCGGAATCGACCAGCTTCGTGGTGATGTACTGCGTAACCTGGTAGAGGTCTTCGTCCGACCAGCCATAGCGCGGCATGCGCGTATGCGGCAAATAGGCTTCGGGATCGCGCAGCCAGGCCACCAGCCAATCCGGGTTAACCTTGCTGCCGACTTTGGTGAGTTCGGGGCCGATATCGCCACCAATCAGCTTGGTCTCGCCGGCGCGCGTGACCGCCAGCGAGTGGCAGGTGGAACAGAACATTTGCCGGAAGCGCAGTTCGCCTTGCGACATCAGCTCTGGATTCCTGCTCCACCCGGCAACGACACGGGGAGAAATTTTATAGGGCGTGAATGGTTTGGCTTTCTGAACGCTGAGGTAGCCAGAGAGGGCGCGGATCTCTTCCTCCGTGAGCCGGAACTTCGGCATGCGCGGCTCTTCCTCGGTCTCGTAGCCGTTGACGGTGACGTTGCCGTCTTTATCCACAATCGTCCGCGGCTCTTTCAGCCATTTGTAAATCCATTCGCGGCGGACCTTTGTGCCGATGCTGGAAAGGTCCGGTCCGAGCATCGCGGGGCGGTCGATTCCCTGCATTTTGTGGCAACCCTGGCAATTTAACTCCGCCAGTAGCCGGCGGCCGCGGTCGAGCTGAGGCGTTTGCGGAATATCGGATTGATGGCAGGTTCCGCAGGAAGCCTGTATGAAATGCGTGGGAAGCGCGGGCTGCTCCCAGGCAAGGGTGGATTCGTGGGCTTCGGCAACTTCGGTCGAAGGCCCTTGACCGCGGTGGCAAATGGTGCAGCCCCATTCGCGCACATTGTGCGGAATCGGGGGATGCGCGCGGAAAGGCTGCGGAACGGATTTATCCGCAAGGCTAGCCTGCGCGATTCCCTGGTGGCACGTCGTGCAGCGATCCACCACGTTCATTCCGGGAAGCCAGATCTGATCGATCTCCGGGCTGTAATCGGCGGTCAGCCGCTTGGTGTCGGGGCGGCTCTGCGCAAATCGAAGATAGGAACGTCTATATTGTTTCCACTCGCGCCGGTAGTCCTTGAACGGCGAAATGGCCAGCACGGCCAGGAAGACTAAGCTGCACGCCGTAAACACGAAGCGCATGCGCTCCGTAACTTTGCCCATCTCTTCAGCCGGCATGCATCCTCCACGGCCACACCCAGGACCAGCCCGGGCCACGGAAAAAAGTGCCAACGGCGGTCAAGCAGATCGCAACGGCAATGAACCAGGTCATGATCCACCAGGCAAGCGGCTTGGTTCCCAGGACTCGGAACCATGCTTGCTCGGCTCGCCTCCCGGCATAGGAAATAGCCAGAAGCGCAGCTACCAGCGCGGTCGGCACAAAAATCGTCCAGGCGCGAAATCCAGCGAGAAAAGCGAGCAGAATCAGCGCCACGATCAGGATGATCCGGAGATGCTGCGCGGGACGATGCGCCCAGAGCGCCTGGCCTTCGATGTTTACGTTGAAATACGGAATGACGATCAGCGCGATGACGACCAAAGTCGGAATTAAAATGCCCGCCACAAACGGCGGGAAGAAGTGAAGCAATTCCTGAAGGCCAAGGAAATACCAGGGTGCTTTGGCCGGATTTGGCGTCAGAAGCGGATTTGCGAGTTGTTCGAGCGGCGCATCCCAGAAAAGCGCGACGATCACCATGGCGATCACCAATACCTGAAAGGCAATCGCCTCGCGGATGAGCAGATGCGGGAAGGTCATTAACTGCGGACCGCGTTCGCCAACGACCCTGGCGGAAGTCTTCTTGGTGACGAAGACGACACGCCGCGGGTCTTTTTTCGCGTCCGAGCTGAGCCCGGTCCCGATCTTATTCTCTTCCATCTTCGTCCTTGGGCTTGACGGTCAAGCCGCCGTCTTTCTGGACGCGCCAGAAATGAATCCCAATCAGCACGAATGCCACCAGCGGAAGAATCACAACGTGAAGCACATAAAAGCGCAGCAGCGCATTTTCTCCAACGATGTTGCCGCCAAGCAGCAAGAAGCGCACTTTGTTTCCGATGAACGGCATGGCGGAAATGATGTTGGTCCCCACGGTGACAGCCCAAAACGCGAGCTGGTCCCACGGCAGCAGATAACCTGTGTAGCTGAGAAACAGGGTCACGAGGAGAAGCACCACCCCGACGACCCAGTTGAATTCGTGTGGAGGTTTGTAGCCGCCACGGTAAAAAACGTGAAACATGTGCCAGAATACGGCGAAGACCATCAAGTGCGCGGCGAGTCGGTGCATATTGCGAAGAAAGACGCCGTTCGAAACCACAAACTGAAGGTCCTTCATGTCGCGATAAGCTTGGGGGGCCGCCGGATGGTAATAGAACATCAGCAAAATTCCGGTGACGAGCAGAACGATAAAAAGGATGAAGGAGATCGAGCCGAGATAATAGGAAGCGCGCACCCGGAGCGACTTCTCGCGAACCTTGACCGGCATCCAGTGAAGGAACAGATTGCCGAAAATCGCCAGGCTACGCGTGCGGTTGGTATTGGCCGGGCCGCGGCGGAAGATGGACTTCCAGACTTTCGTCTCGCGAAGGTTTTGCAGCGCCAATTGAAACGAGCTAGCCATCATTCCCTCACGCTTTCAAAACCTGCGAAGCCTTGATGATTTGCAGCTTGTTCACGAGCAACTCGCCGTCGGCCGTAAGGGAAATCGCGAAATGAGGAAGCGGGCGCGGCGCCGGTCCTTCGATTTTTGTGCCATCCGGATGGAATTTGCTCCCATGGCACGGGCAGGCAATCATGTCCGCATCCGGCTTCCATTGCGTGATGCAGCCGAGGTGCGTGCAGACCGCGGACACCGCGTAAAAACCCTCCGGCATGCGCACGATATAAACCTGCTGGTCCTGCAGGAACGTGACGGAATGCAAGGGATAAAGATCGGGATTGCCGGCGCGGAAAGTCGTGGACGGTTCGAACAGAACGTTGGGCGAAAAATATTGATAAGTCACCGCGACCGATCCGAGGCCGGCGATGCCGAGCGCGCCGATGGTGATCTCGTTGAGGAAGTCGCGCCGCTTGACTTCCTTGCGGGCCGGAACGGCATGCGGCGAGCCGATAACCGACGATGGTTTTGCGTCGCTCATGAGCGGAGGGTCATCTCCTCGATTTGAACTAAACTCGGGTCGTGATCGAAAACTTCGAAAGCTTCCATGGTGATCGTATGAACCGGGCAGCGCTCCGCACACAACCCGCAGCGGATGCAAATCGTTTCATCCTTGACCATCACCGAGCCTTCTGAGCAACCGAGATCGTCAGGAGAGAGGTGCAGGAGTTCGTTTGCTCGCCCTTCCGAGGTCGCCGCAAGCTGCTGGTGCGTCTCCTCGGAAAATGCAAACTGGCTTAGCGGAACCAGCTGCAAGCAATTCTCGGGGCAGACATCCACGCAGCCGCCGCAGAGGATGCACTCGCTGCCGCCGGCCTCGGTCCCTTCGAAGATAGTGTTGATCCAGCATTGCAGGCAGCGTGAGGCTTCGCGCCGGGCTTGCTCCTCGGTGAAGCCCGTTTCCACTTCGGATACGCCGGTGCGCCGCTCAAGGGGAATCATGGGGACGGTCAGACGGGAATATTCATCGTATTCCTCGGCCATTTTGTGATGGTCGAGAACGGTGATTTGCACGAACTGGGGCTTGGGCTGCCATTCCGAGCCGCAAAGGTACTTGTCGATTTGCTCGGCGGCTTTTTTGCCATCGGCGACGGCGTTTATGATGAGGCGCGGGCCGAAGGCAATGTCTCCAGCAGCAAAAATTCCCGGCGCGGTGGTCATCAGCGTTCCGGGATCCACCTTTAGCGTTCCCTGGCGCGTCGTCTCGATCCCGTCGGAAGGTTTGAGGAAAGAAAGGTCGGAAGCCTGCCCGATGGCGAGAATCACGGTGTCGCAGGGAATGACCGTTTCCGTGCCCTCGGCAAACTGCGGATTGAAACGCCTCTGCTCATCAAAAACAGAAGTGCAGCGGATTACCTCGAGCCCGGTGAGTTTGCCGTTCTTGCCCACGAATTGTTTCGGACCGAGCGAAGGGTGGATCTTGATTCCCTCGACTATGCCTTCTTCAACCTCTTCTTCTGAGGCGGGCATTTCTTCGCGGGCCTCCAGGCAAACGAGATGCACTTCGCGAGCGCCCATGCGCAACGCCTGACGCGAAACGTCCATGAATTCCTTCATGGCGACGTCCATTTCGCTGGAGGTCAGTTCATTGGGAAGGGCTACCTCCGCGATGTCCTTCATAAAATTTTGCTGCTGTTCGCGCATGGCAGAACGCGCCACGTCAATGGCCACGTTTCCTCCGCCGATGACCACCACTTGTTTGCCGATTTGGAAGCGGTAGCCCAGGTTGACATTCAAGAGAAAATCGATGCCCTTCACCACGCCGTCGAGATCGTTCCCGGGAAGGTTGAGGTCGCGGCTACGGTGCAGACCGAAGGCCAGCAAGACGGCTTGGTAGCCCTGGCGGCGGAGGTCTTCGAGAGAAAAATCTTTGCCGAGCCGCATGTTGAGGCGCAGTTCCGGGCCAAGGTCGAGGATCTCGCGAATCTGCGCCTGCAAAACGTCACGCGGCAGGCGGTACTCCGGAATGCCCAAGTGCATCATGCCGCCAGGCACCGCGGCGGCGTCAAAGATGGTTACGGGATAACCAAGCAACGCCAGATCGTGAGCCGCCGACATGCCCGCAGGACCAGATCCGATGACGGCAACTCTTTCCGAGCGAGTAACGCGCGGGCGCCCGGAAAAAACATCGATCGGGTTGCGCGACTCTGGCCCACAGCGCTCGGTGACAAACCGCTTCAAGGCGCGAATGGAGATTGGCGCGTCAAACTGGCCGCGGCGGCAAGCCGGCTCGCAAGGATGCCCGCAGACTCGCCCGCAAATGGAAGCAAAAGGATTCGGGACCCGGGCGTAACGATACGCCTCCTCGTATCGCCCCTGCGCGATGAGGGAGACATAGCGGCCGGCCTGCGTATGGACAGGACAGGCCTGCATGCAGGGAAAGTTGGACTCGAGCCACTCGAGGTCCACCAATTTGGTTCGGGTCTTCAAGAAACGCTCCGGGTCCCTGTCACCGCTACTTCTTGACCGTCAGTTCTACGGTAGCCGTTGCACCGCTCACATCCACTGCCTGCGTGGTTGGCTTTCCGTCCTCGCTCCAGGTCTTGAGCGTGTACTTTCCGGCAGGAATGTTCTTGATTTCAAAGTTGCCGTCCTTGTCGGTGACCGCGAAATAGGGAGTCGGGGTGACGACGACATAACCCGACATTTCCGGGTGCACGTTGCAGAGCAGGGATGCAACGCCTAGATCATTAAATTGGAAAGGCTTCTTCTCGCCCTTCGGCCAGGTGCCCAGGTTGTGGGCCAGCTTCTTGTTGCCGCTGATGGAGGGCCAGTAGACGTTGTGCCCGACCGGGTCGCTGTTCAGGAATTCCACAGTAGTGCCCTGCTGGACCGCAACGAGGTGCGGAACAAACGCCATTTTCCGCTGGTCGATCACCACGGAGTCTTTCGGAGCATCGAATTTCTTGTCCGGAATGACATCCACATACACGGCGATGTTCTCCGCGGACTTCATGCCCTGGACACTCACCTTGCCCTTGATTTCATTGGCCTTGACCACGCTGAACAATGCCAGAGTGAGACCTACTGCCACTGCCGCCTTTGATGCGAGTTTGACGAGACTCATGACATCCTCTCTTATTCGAATTCTTCCTGCACTTCCGGATTGCCAACGCAAACTTGCCTTAGAAAACGTAGTCGATACCCGCCTGGAAGGTGTTCGGACGGAAGAACAGAGTGTTTCCCGTCACGGGATCGGTATAGGGCTGGCCAAAGGTGTATTGATATTCGCCGACAATCTTGATGTTGGCACGCGCCAGTATCTGGAAGCCTGGGCTGAAGCGATTGCGCGTCTGATGTTCTGACGCTGGTGCGCCGTTAATGAAGTCGGCGTGGGAGTTCACGGCGTCGTAGTGAAACGTGCCGATGAGCCACGGGTAGAACCAATAATTGGCGCCGGCGAAGCCGCCGGAGAATTTCACCGCAGGGGCAGTCGTAAGCGTTGCCGGTGGGCCGAGAGTGACCAGGTGATTGTCGTCATGACCATACATTCCCACTCCAAATAACTCCAGATGGCGGTACTTGAAGCGAAGATCGCCTCCAACCCGGTAAAAGGGCTCCTCGATAGTCGGAATACCGGCTATAGCTGTTGGTCCGCCTTGATTCTGTTGGTTCTTGCCGTAGTAGTAGTAAAAACCGAAGCCGATCGAGGTGTCGTCGCGGTGACCAGTTGGCCCCGCAGCCTTGATGGCGTTGCGGCTTTCCGGGTCACGCTCCAGATTGAATCTTTGGGAAAGGCGAATGTAAACATCTTTCGAACTACGGACTGCGTCTCCCGCGTTGCTCCCGTTGATCACGGCCACGGACCAGTCAAAGTTTCCGTTGTTGGGTGTCCCGCCGAATTCGATGCCGCGTTGCGGTGAGCCAAAGACAAAGGGATTGTTCGTGGTTGTACCCATGGGCCCGATGTTGGCTTCGCTGTAAATGTCATAAGGGGACAAATAGACCGATTTAGCCTGCGTGAAGGGCAAATCCAGCTCGAATTGTCCGAATCGCACGTTCAACGCGTTCTTCGGCAATCTGATCCCATGGCCCAGATCGCTGTATTTCAGCCAACCGTCGCCCAGGGTGCCATTGGCATTCCCGGCGTCTACGGAAATGTCATCATCGACCCAGAAGGAGAGGTTTTGGCCGAAACTTCCGGCGCTGATGATGGTGAAGGTGTTGGGAGCGAACAGGTCGGTGCGGGGAGTGAATCCATTTTGCGCAGTGAAGCCTGCGGGCTGCTTGCGGTTCAGCGTGAAATTGCCCTCGTAGCGGAAGGCGATAGGAAGAAATCCGGGGATCTCGCCTGGATACACGGCCTCTGGAAAAGCTTGCTTTTGCGCCTTCGCGCCAAGGAGAACCGGGGGTTCCTTGACGAAGGTCTCATCATCTTTAGGGAACTTGAAGCCGTTTTTCTTGAATGCTTCCCCGAAGTCGTTCAACTCCGGATAGTTGTTATGGCAAGTAGTGCATGACGTCTGGTATTTCCGCGAGAACGCAGGAATCGCGGAAGTCTTTGGCACCGACGCAAGCATGACCAAAGCCACGACCACACTGGCCATAAGACCGGCCATGATACTGGTATTCATTACGCGCCCTTTCATTCGCCTGCCCTCCCAATCCTGCCCACCGAAACGCGGGCCAAGGTTCCGAAGTGACCGCTGGAATACAATGCTCCGCATTGTTGCTTGGGTTTCACACGACCTACCGTGACGCACGTCACTGATTGCTGTGACGGACATCACACGCGCAAATTCGAAGGGGAAAATTTCCGGAAAGGGGGGAAGAAGATCTAAGAGCTCAAGACGCTTTCGAGCCCTGTCTTGTCCTTGATGATGAGCGTCGAACCTTTTACTTGCAAGAATTGCTTTTTCTTGAATTCCCCAAACAGTCTAGTCACCGTCTCTCGAGACGCTCCGATCACCTGAGCAATCTCTTCGTGCGTGAGGGTGAGCGTGATTCTCAGCTCTCCCTTCCCTTTGTCATGACCTGCGGAAAGATCCAGCAGGAAGCGGGCCAGCTTTTCGCCTACAGAATGGGAGAGCCCAATGGTTCGCATCTCCGCGATTGCAGAGTGGTAGGTTTCCCCGAGCTGCTGAGCTACGCGCAACGCCGCTTCGCCGTGCTCGCGCAGGAAGGTCAGGAAATCCTGCCGGGCAATGAAATTCGCCTGAGCCGGTTCAATTACTTCAGCCGTCAGTTCATAAGGCTTCCCCGTGACAGTAGCTGGCAAACCCAGCACCTCTCCTGGTTCTGCGATTCTGACAATTAGACTTTTCCCATCCGCGGAGGATGTGGAAAGTTTGATCCTGCCATTGCACAGAATGAAGACCCCCCTAGGCGACTGGCCTTCTACAAAGAGCGTCGCGCCCTTTGGATAGGACGCGGGTGAAGTGATGGATGCCAAGCCCTGGACGGCTGTGGGCGCAAGGTTACAAAAGAGCCGATCTTCACGATGAGGGCAGGAGAAGCAACTTTCAATGATTTCCAAGCCGTATGGGGCACGCATGGGATCACTGCCCCGGAGTATACCTCCCTCTCTGCGCGAGACAAAGCGAAACCCACTTGGCATACGCATCCTTCCGATGATGACATCCAATTCAGGTTTTTACATGAATCGAAAGATCCCCGGCTGTGATGACGGTCACTGGACAGTGTGACGACGGTTACGGCAGGCTCCCTCCTCCAGGCGCACATTCTGAGGCGAGTGGGAGGTGCAAGATGCAAAGGGACGAGCGCGACCTCTTGGAGGTCCTCAAATTTGAACTCAAGTTCCTCGAAGACGGGGGATACGGCACATTACCGAGCGCGCGTTGGCGACCTCAGCTCATTTTCGAAGACTCTCCGACGTGTATGAATTTCAATTCCCAGGAGGAGGGCCCCTGCAGCGATTGTGTGTTGATGCAATTAGTGCCACCTGAATTCCGCTCCACCGAAATCCCCTGCCGCCACATCCCGTTCGATAAATCAGGTGAAACGCTGGATTCACTCTATCGTTACGGCGACCAAGGTGAGATCGAAGAAGTGTTTGGCAACTGGCTGCGGACTACGATTCAACGCCTTGAGGAAGAGCGCACAGCTGCAAAACGCGCCCCAAGCAAACAGCCAACGCTAACCGAAGGAACCCTGCGAGGAACCCCTCTTTATGAAAAGCAGCATCCAAAATGTGCCAACCTAGCATGTCCAACTGCGTTCCATTGGACTGCGGGCGGCAAGTTCTTCCGGTTCCGACCCGATGCTGCTTCGCAGACTGGAAATAGTGCAACACCGGATTCGTCGGGCGGAATCCACGCTTTGCGCCACTATTGGCTTTGCGAACGCTGCTCCCAGGTCTTCACGCTCGCCTACGACGAACAACACGGAGTAGTCCTCAAGGACCTTTGGCCTGAGCTCCCGGCGAGGGCAGCTCGCAAGGACTCGGCGGCCTAACACATCGGCTTGCGGCCTCTCCGCATTGCGTGCCCGTTTGCTTGACACGAATTGCGGCGCAACCGAATCCCACGGTCATACCCTTGCCGTACTTCAATTCGCAGAGACTAAGGCTCGCGTCTTGCTCTCAGGGTCAGTCTTGGCAGGTCTTTTGACAGTTCTCCCGCCGATGGCGCGGCATGCACAAAATACTGAACCGGAGCTGTTGTACTACAGCATTACTGAGCGGACGAACTCGCCTTCACCCCCGGAGACCTACGACCAAAATGCGGACCGCCAGAAATGCCCAAAATCAGCGTGTGCAAGAGCTTGATTAACGTCAACCTCAGTTGTCTCGCTCTTCGAGCTCCACGCAGGCTTGACCTGTGTCATGGGAAAGCTCGCGAAGTCATCCCGCTAAAGTGAGACCGTGATACGGAAGCACATCGGGTCGGATGTTCGTTCTACTGTGGCGCCGCCGTGAACAGCTAGGTGCCGGATAGCGCTATTCTCCGAGTGAAATTCGGCCACAATCCTTTTGAGCTTCTCGGCTCGGGCAATTTCCACCAGCCGCGCGATAAGTTCCCCGCCCAACCCCCGATGCTGCCAGCGGTCGGCAACAACCACGGCGAGCTCGGCTTCTTCGGATAGCGGTCGGCGTGACAGGCGGCCCACTCCTATAATGAGCGGAACCTTTGAGTCAGCGGCTGACAGTTCGGCAACTAGGGCCATCTCGCGGTCGTAGTCGATGAAGCATTTACGCACCAATCGTTCGTGGGCAACGCGTGTGTCGAGCTTAGCCATGTGGAAGTAACGCAGATAAACCGTCTCATCGGAAAGCAGCTCATGGAACTTCACCATGGCCGGTTCGTCTTCTGGGCGGATCGGCCGGAGGATCACCCCGGTGCCGTCTTGCATCGTCCAGCGGGAAACGTACTGGAGCGGGTACGGTCGTATCGCTGGTCTTGGTAAAGACTCCTCGGGGACCTTCGGGTCAACAAGAACAATGCGGGCATCCAGTGCCAGGATTTTCTCTGGTGATGCCAAAAGCGGATTGATATCCACTTCCGCGACCCGCGGCAACTCCACAAGGAGCTGACTGAACGCCACGAGTACGGCTCTAAGGGCGGCTAAGTCTACCGACCGCCGACCGCGAACTCCGTGCAACGCGATGTTGATTTTTGTTTGCTCCATTAGGCGCTCGGCCAGCGTGGCATTCAACGGCGGCAACGCAAGAGCACGGTCTCGGTACACTTCTACAAGCTGACCTCCCGAACCAAACAGCAGCACTGGCCCGAACACCGGATCCACACTGCTGCCAAGAATGAGTTCATATCCCTCGAATCGGACCATCGGCTGAACGGTCACACCTTGGAACGCTTGGCGTCCGGCCTTAGCGGAGACTGAAGTCTTGATCGAACGATATGCGTCGCGTACGTCATCGCTGCTCAAAAGATTGAGTTTGACGCCGCCAACATCGGTCTTGTGCGTTACCGTCTCGGAATCGAGCTTAAGGACGACTGGATAGCCGATCTGTCGAGCGGTTTCGACGGCTTCTTGCTCGCTCCGCGCCGCACGAGTAGTCACCGTTGGAATTGCGTATAGCGCCAACAGCGCCTTCGACTCCGCCTCGGTGAGAAGCGTTCGACCCCTGGACAGAACGCTACCGATCAGCTTCTCGGCTTTCTGACGGCGAGTCGCTGCGTCATCCAGTGTGTCTGCAATCGCCGGCGTCTCGTACAGCGAGCGGAGGTGCTCGCTGTAGGCCGACATGTAGTCGAACGCCCGGGCTGCCGTATCGGGATAAGAAAACGTAGGGATGCGAGCGGCGCTCAGGGTGGCTTCTCCTTCCGCGATATCTCTTCCGCCCATCCAGCTAGCCAGCACAGGCTTGTTGTAGCCTTTGGCATAGGGAGCAAGGCGCCTGGCGACCTCCGCAGGGTTGGACATTCCCTGCGGGGCAAGCACGACCAGAAGACCATCACTGGCCGGATCGTCAATGGCGATCTCCAACGCCTTGGCGTAGCGTTCTGGGTCAGCGTCTCCGAGGATGTCGATGGGATTCGCGTGACTCCAGTGCGGCGGAAGAAGCGCGTTCAGCCGAGCCTCCGCGTCGCTCGAAAGCGCAGCGAGCTTTCCTCCGCCCGCAATCAGGGCATCGGTCGCCAGGACACCTGGACCGCCGGCATTCGTGAGAATGGTGAGTCGAGGGCCCCGCGGTCTTGGCTGCTTGCTCAAAACTTCCGCCATATAGAAGAGGTCGGAGATGCTTTGGACGCGAAGAACGCCGCAACGGCGCAACGCTGCGTCGAAGACTTCGTCGCTGCCGGTCATTGCCCCTGTGTGTGAAGAAGCTGCTTTAGATGCTGCTTCAGTGCGACCCGCCTTGATGATGATGATTGGCTTGCTGAGAGCGACTTCGCGCGCGGCCGACAAGAACGACCGGGCATCTCCAACCGATTCCATATAAAGGAGAATACTTTGTGTCTTGGGGTCTTCGCCGTAGAACGAGATTAGGTCGCCCCAATCCACGTCCAGCATGGACCCCGTGGAAACAATGGCGCTGAAACCAACCCGTTCCCGCAGACTCCAGTCCAGAATCGCCGTAAGCAGTGCCCCGCTCTGGCTGAGAAACGCTACATTCCCTGGTTGGACGATATTCTTCGCGAATGTCGCGTTAAGGCCGATCCAAGGATTCATCATTCCGAGGCAGTTTGGACCAACCAGGCGCATCGATCCGCGCCCGAGTTCGGCCTTGACCTGGCGTTCCAACTCTAGACCTTCTTGACCGCGCTCTTTGAACCCTGCGGAAATGACGATGGCAGACCGCGCACCCGCATCGACACACTCACCAACCACGCCTGGTACCGTCTGGGCTGGCGTCACGATCACTGCGAGGTCGACCGGTTCGGGCAAGCTCTTCGGACTCGGATAGCAGCGCACCCCGAGCAGCTTTGCGTGCTTCTGATTCACTGGATAGACGCGGCCTTGATACGAACCCTGAACCAGGTTCGCGACGACCGTGCGGCCCACGCTGCCTTCCCGCTCCGTTGCTCCGACGACCGCGATGGACGCTGGCGTGAAGAAACTCTGAAAAGCCGTACGTTCAGAAGGGACGCGGTTTGTCGATGCGGGTGATGCCATCATTGATCTTTAACTCCTTGACTTGGCTCAGGAACCGGCAATTCAGCAGACGCGCCGGCAGCTCCCGCCTCACGCCTGCACGGCCCCGTGCCCATCGGCGAAGCCGGCGTGATTGGGTAAATTGCAATGATTTCGCTGAGCCGGTACGCCACCGACGCGGCGGCTTCGTTACCATCCATGATGACCATCTGCTTAGTCATTGGGCCTTTCCTGCTAACAGGTCAACATCACAAGGTATCGTTCCAGCGGCCAGTTTCCGGTGACGGAGGTCACGCCTTGCGGTGACGCGCGTCACCCGCGGAATCGGTGCATCCCCTATGCGTCATAAGACCTTGAAGGAAAGCAGCGGGAGATTGCGATGAGCTTGCAGACGCTCATGAAAAGTGAGTTCGGTTTGGCACCAATGCACGTCGGAAGTGACTGTCAGACTTCTCGACAAACTGCAATGAGCGGCTCATCCAGCAGTCGGATTTCGTCATGCTGACTTCGCGCAAGCACGCAGGCCTTGCGCCCGTTCCCGGCCGAGCCGCTCAATGGTCTCGCGGAGCCAGTCCGCCACAGCCGCCTCCAGTTCCTCTTGCGTGCCCATACGGTAGTACGTGTCAATCGTGTACCCTTCGGCATTTAGAGGAATGTGCCGGCATGGGATTTTCTCCTCGCGGCAATCTGGTGGCACGAATTGCATTAAGGCGCACTCGCTGCAAGCCAAAAAGCGTTGCTGTCTGCCGTAGTTGATGCACGTGGGCGAGTCCTCAAAGATGAAGGGGGGCCGCCAGGGAACCCTGAGCGACTCCCGATAACCGCCCCTCTCCAAGAACTCGAGTTCGGACTTCAGGATCTCCACAACGTCGCGATTGTCGTTTGTCATTTGGCGCCCTTCGTCGTTAATAAGATATTTTTTCGAGCGCGGTAATGCCGACGCACTCACACTCCCATTCCAGCAGGAACGGTCAGCACCGGGCATGGAGCCTGGCAGACCACGCGATATGCAACTGTGCCGGGGAGGTGGCCGGCCATCCGCTTCCCGCCGTGCAAGCCAATAACAATCAGATCTGCTCCATACGTACGCGCGGCCTGCGGAATCTCGTCAGCGGCGCGCCCGCGGGCAACGACCAGCGTCGCCTTTGATGCCACGGGTATTTCCGATGGAATCAGCCCTTCCATTCGAGCTAGCGACGCAAGCCTCTGTTGCTCGGCACGCCCGAAGTCGCTGACTTGGTCTTCGATGACGTGGAGAACAATCAGCTCGGCTCCCTGCCGCTCTGCCATTGCGACGGCATAGTCAGATGCGGTGTGCGCCTCGTCTTGCAGGTCCGTGGCCAGGAGGATGCGTCGGGGTTTCATTTCGCTTTCCGAATTAGCCGGGTTCCCCGGACCAATGGTGAGTACTGGGCAGTTTGCCTTGCGATAGATCTCTTCTGCGACCGATCCGAGCATCATCTTGCTAAAGGCCTTGCGGCCGTGGGTTCCCATCACGACCAGGTCAATGTTCTTCTCTGCAATGATCTCTTCCACAACAGGCCACAGCGATCCTTCGGCCAAAACCATCTCGTGCAGCACTCCGTTGAATTTTCCTTCACTCAATAGGGTGCCGAGTTTTTTTTCCGCCTCCCTTTGCAACGAAACGGTTTCGTAGAAGGCCGCTGACGGCGGAGCTGGGATTGGCGCCTCGACGACATGGGTAACATACACTTTCGCCTCGAAACGCCGAGCTACCGACAGCGCATGAAACAGCGCGGCGTCCGAAGCCGGTGAAAAGTCTGTCAGAAACAAGATGTTATTGATCCATACTGGTTCGGGTGCACCTCTGTGAAGCGACCTAGCGAATTTGCTAGCGGTTGTCATAACTCAACTCCTTTCGACTCGTTGTTGGTCCCTCCCGATACATGGTTTTGCTCTTCCGTGTAACTAGTTTTGCAACTCAAAATGGACGGTCACAATGCACTGGACATCGATTGCTTCCTCATTGAGGTATGTCGGCTCGTACCTCCACCTGCGAACTGCGGCCAACGCGGCTGGGATGAGCAACGCAGGACCGGACACGACCTTCATCTCAACGACGCTGCCGGTCTTGTCGATCACCGCATCGATGACCACATCTCCTTGTATCCTCGCCTGCTTGGCTAGCGGGGGATAGTCTGGCGCGGGCCTGGAGATCGCGCGCGGCGCTCGAACGTGCCCGCCGACCCGGATCGGCGCACGGACCTTTTCAGCTGGTGGTGCCGGTGATCTTGAAGCATCGGTAGAAATTCCTCCCAAAATGCCGCCAAGTACTCCGCCGAGCTGCCCTCCCGGTACACCACCAGGCACCCCGCCGGGAACTCCGGGGATATCGCGATCGGCTGGCATTGCCTCTTCCTTGAGAATGACAACCTGCTTGGGGATGACAACCGGAGCTAGCAGTTTGCCGCTTGAGAATAGGTTCCGCCGCGCTGCCGTGACGGCCTTCACCGTAACCGCGGCCGGCGGAGGAGGTGGTGGTGGCGGCGGCCCCACCAGGAAGGTACGGGTGTAGCTCTCGAGATCGAGGGCATCCGTGTGCCACAAAGGAATCAGCAGCACGCTAGCAAGCAGCACTCCATGGAGCAGCAGGGTTCCCAAGACATCCCTTAACCGCGAGCCTGATCGTATCCGATGCCTTTCAAGCAGCGCGTCAGCAAGCCTAGCTTCAGTGGGCCTTGAAGCTCCGCGGCCCGTTTCCGGCGCTGATTTGCGTGGGATGGTTCCACAGGAACAACCTGAACTCCCATTTTCGACCTCAACTTCAGGCCAAAGAACCGATGCGTCCGGCATGGCGCCCTCCCGTTTTGGAGTCCCTTACCAAGACCCACAGTGATCCGGCCGATTTCCGCCCGCCGTGGCGTAGAGCACGCATTTCGGTGACGCGGATCACATGCTCGCGAGCGACCTACTCAAAACAGCAATGGCCCGGAGCGCTTTGGAGCTCCGGGCCATTGGAAAGCAAATACGCCTTACGCGGCGACCTGCTTCACGTACGGCGCTACCTTGACTTCAATCTTCCGCGGCAACGCAATCGCGGCCACTGGCGCCGTGATCTCGAGAACGCCGTTCACGAACTCGGCGTTGATTTTTTCCGTGTTCACGCCCTCGGGCAGCTCCAGCACCCGCTCGAACTTGCCGTAGGCGAACTCCTCATGGAGCGGTTCATGCTCTTTGGTTTCGCGCGCATACTTCCGTTCGCCGGCGATCGTCAGCAGGTTCCCTTGCACATGAATCTGGACTTCTTTCGGCTCCATTCCCGGCAGAGAAACCTTGCAGACATACGTCTTGGCCTCCTTGTCCACATAGGATTCGACCGCCGGAACGAAATTAAATGGCTTCCAGGGAGCAACTTCCTTTTCCCACGGCTTTACTGTCAGCATGCGATTGAAGATCTTGTCGAATTCACGACGGAAATCGAAAAGGTCCTCAAAAAATGGGTCGCGCAGAGTCACTCTGGTCATAAATCCTCCCTTCCGCGTTCTTAAGAATCCCCCCATTCACCGTGTTTCTACATTGAGAGGCAGCGATTGGGGCCTCAGCCTGTCCGGCCCTGAAGGGCCGGTGCGTCGCATTCCTGGGCGCTTCGTGTACGCTTGGTACCCAACCGCCGCCTCTAAAGAGCAGAGCTCTCGCAACGGTCATGCCCCTTGGCGAATCGTGTCTTCCCAAGAGGGGGAGTCCTGTTCCGGTCGGTGTCTGTCGGTCCCCGCCGGTTTTCTAACTCCGTCCCATCCGGTCTCTGCCCTTCCACGCACGTTTGTAAATCTTCCCGCGGTTCACTTCAGTGACCGGTGTTACGGTTCGACGTATTCGCGGTCACTCGAAAGCCTCAGCCGCGGACAGTTAGTACCGGGCTCTTGGCCTTAGCCACGACGTTGTACGCTGTTGTCTGCGGCGCATGGCCCGCGAACGTCTTTCTCGTCTTGGCCCCCATAATGATCAGGTCGGCCTTTGTCTCCCACGCTTCATTGATGATTTCCTCAACGGGCGCTCCGAAGGTTACGCGAAATGTGACCTTGCACCAGTTCTCGCTTTCGGAGGGCATGAACTGCTTCATCTTCTGAATGTTGACCTTGCGTATGCGCTCCACCTCTTCCTCAGTGTAGGCATGCGCCTCTTCCACAGCATGGAGCATGGTGAGTCGCGCATCGTGCTCTTGGGCTAAGGAGAAGGCGTACTTCGCAGCCTGCTGGGCACCGGGCCCAAAGTCAGTTGCGAGCAGAACGTTCCTCAAACTCAGTTCGGGAGGCACTTGCGTCTCCGTGCGCGGACCCACGGTCAACACCGCACAGCTCGCTTGCCGGAACACTTCTTCCGCCACCGAGCCAAGGATCATCTTCTTGAACTTGCCCCGGCCATGCGTGCCGACAACCACCAAGTCGATCTCGTGCTCATGAATCAAGCGCTCCACGGTGGGCCACAGAGTGCCCTCAAAGAGTAAGGTTTCATGCGGAACGCCACGCAACCTGCCGGAAATCAAAATGTCAGCGATGCCTTGCTCCGCTGAATGTCGGAGGTTCTGGTAGGTTATCTTGGCGAGACCCGGTTCTCGAAGCTCGTAGGAATGAAGGGCAACGATGTGAGTCAAATAGATTCGCGCGTCGTAGCGCCGGGCCAACGCTAAAGCGTAATCGAGCGCCAGGTCAGATACTGGCGAGAAGTCGGTCAGCACCATGATCTTAGCGAGCGATATCTTCTTGTCGGCTTCCACTTGTTTCTGCGGGGTTCTGGCTGCGTCGATGATGTGAGTGGTCATAAGCTTTCCCCCTTCCCGTGAAAATGGACACCGGGCGGATCTTTCATCCCCTTGATAAGCCAACCTCACGCGGAACGCGGTGACCAAGGTCACAGAGGACGGTGACGAGCGGCACGGTCAGGCGTAGGGTTTCCAGTTACCGTAAATCTCCGTCAGCTTCCTACTTTGCTTGAAATGGAGTAGGAGCCGAGGAGTTGAATATGACATCGCCCACTTACCTCCTCATCTTGGTGGCGCTTGTGATTCTCTTGGGTGCCTTGGTCTTTTGGTTTGCTGAGGCTGTGCGTGTGTTTTTCCGGTATCGAGGCAGGATGCTATTCACCTGTCCTGAAACAGGCAAAGCTGCTTGTGTGAAAGTAGCGCTCGCTGATGCGGCGCGCAGTTCGTTGACTGGTCGTCCCCAAATCCACTTGAGCGAATGTTCCCGCTGGCCCGAGCGCCAGAGCTGCGGCCAAGAATGCCTCAGCGAACTCGGCGCGGATCCGCAGAACTGCCTCGTGTGGACGAAGGTCTCTGACTGGTACCGGGGCAGGGCCTGCGCCTACTGCCACAAGCCCTTTCTTGAGCTGGCCTGGCATGACCACAGGCCCGCCCTTGTTGGGCCCGACCGAAAGACGGTGCAGTGGAACGAAGTTACGCCAGAGAAATTGCCGGAACTCTTCGAAACGCACCTGCCCGTTTGTTGGAACTGCCACATCGCGGAGACCTTTCGCCGCGAATATCCAGAAAAAGTTGTTGTCCGCCCCGGAAATCGCGGGCCAATGGGCGAATTGCTTACGGAATGCAAAAAACAAGACGCCGCCAGCCGCGGTCTTGAGCACGTCGCCCGTCCTTCCTAGATGAGAGCAAGGAGGCTATATGGAAGTCACCGTTGAACACCTCGGAGGTGTCCAGTTCGAGATTAAAGCCCGGCAGCACCGGATTGCTTGCGATCAACCCGCGGAGAACGGGGGCTTTGACGAAGGCATGACGCCTCCCGAACTGCTTCTGGCGTCATTGGGGGCCTGCGCCGGCTTCTACGCAGCGCAATATCTGAAGAAGCATCAGCTAGCCACAGATGGCACCCTCGTTCGCGTCTCCGCCGAGAAGGCCGCGAATCCGCCTCGCATGAATAACTTTCGGATTCAGGTGGAAGTTCCGTCGGAATTTGGCGACAAACACCGGCAAGGGATCGATGATGCGGTGCGTCACTGCCTCATTCACAATACCTTGCTCAATCCCCCGAAGATGACGCTCGAGATTAAGCATTCGGCTTTTCAAGCGGCTTGAAACAGCAAGCTAGCCCGCTACCCTGTCCGCGTTTGTCCACCTAATTGGCCGCAGAAGCGAGATTTGATATGGCAAGCCACGCACAGATCTCACACGACTTTGCGGCGCCAAAGAAGCCCAACAGTTTTTCGTTTTTGCTGGATCCGAGGGCGACGGCGACTATCGCCGCTGGCGGCATCCTTCTTCATCTAATTGCCCGATACATTCTAAGTGCCGCCACGCCTGCTTGGCAGGCACCTCTCATCGCAGTGCTCATCCTTGGAGGTTTGCCGCTTCTGCTCTCTCTTGCCCGAAAGCTTATGGCCCATGAATTCGGGTCTGACCATCTCGCAGGTATCTCCATCATCACCTCTGTCCTTTTGGATGAGCACCTGGTCGGCGCAATCGTAATCCTCATGCTCTCAGGTGGCGCGGCACTCGAACAGCTCGCAAGCCGAAAAGCGTCCTCAGTTCTCGATGCACTGGCACGGCGAATGCCGCAAGATGCCCATCGAAGAACTGGGTCTGATGTTTCTGATGTAAAGCTCGGCGACATCGGGGTCGGGGACACGCTGGTTGTTTTTCCACACGAAATCTGTCCAGTCGATGGGGTGGTCATCGAAGGCAATGGGAAAATGAACGAGGCCTACTTGACAGGCGAGCCCTTTGAAATCGAAAAGGTGCCGGGCTCGCAAGTTATCTCCGGCGCCATAAACGGGAATGTGGCAGTGTCGATTCGCGCTGAAAAGTTGGCAGTGGATTCTCGCTTCGCGCGAATTATGAGAGTCATGCAAGACGGCGAGCAACAGCGGCCTCATATTCGTCGGTTAGCGGACAAGCTAGGCGCCTGGTACACGCCTGTGGCCCTTGCGCTTGGCCTCCTAGCCTGGTTGTTCACCGGAGAGTCCCATCGTTTCCTCGCGGTTGTCGTGGTTGCGACACCGTGTCCCCTGCTCATCGCGATTCCGGTTGCCATTATCGGCGCAATCTCTCTTTCCGCTCGACGCGGCATCATCATCAAAAATCCTGCGGCACTCGAACAGGTCGATCGGTGCCGCACGCTGATCTTCGATAAGACGGGGACGCTGACTTACGGCGAACCCTCCTTATCCGGGGTTTTTTGTGCGCCTGGATTTTCCCAAGACGAGGTCCTGCAGCTTGCCGCCGGTCTGGAGCGATACTCCAAACACCCACTCTCGAAGGCCATCTTAGAAGCCGCGCAAAGGTCCAGCCTGCCCGTGGAAATCGCCTCGGAAATAAGTGAACGCCCGGGCGAAGGGCTACGGGGAACCGTCGACGGTCGAACGGTTTTGCTTACGGGTCGTAGGAAGATTTCAGGGTCAGATATCACATTGCCGCCGGTGACATCCGGACTGGAATGCTTGGTTTTTATCGATGGCACATACGCTGCCACTCTTCGTTTCCATGACACGCCCCGTGCCGATAGCCGCACATTCATTCGGCATCTGCGACCGCGCCATGCTGTAAATCGCGTCCTACTGGTGTCCGGCGACCGCGATGAGGAAGTGCGGCGCCTCGCTCATCAGGTGGAGATCACGGAGGTACACTCCGCCAAAACCCCTGAAGATAAGCTAGAGATTACTCGAAAAGAAGTGAGTGTTTCTCCGACACTCTTCCTCGGTGACGGTGTAAATGATGCCCCGGCGATGCAGGCGGCGACAGTCGGCGTTGCATTCGGAGTCCACAGTGACGTCACTTCCGAGGCTGCCGATGCCGTTATTTTGGAGACTTCATTGGGGCGCGTAGATGAACTGATTCATATCGGTCAACGCATGCGGCGCATCGCTTTGCAGTCCGCCGTTGGAGGGATGATGCTGAGCATACTCGGGATGTTTGCTGCGGCATTCGGACATCTGCCGCCCATTGGCGGAGCCATCGTACAAGAAGCCATCGATCTCGCCGCGGTGCTCAACGCCGTGCGTGTCGCTATCCCTCCCCGCAATCTCGTAGACTTCTAGTCTGATTACGCGCACCAAACGCAATGAAGAGTCGACCCTCGTTACACGGCCGACCGTCGGAGCGTCCATACGCATCCTTACAAAACTCTACTGGTGCCAAGATTTCTTCTGACATTTTGAACTCCTCTGGATCCGCGGGGACTCCGATGGTTCTCGAACATCTTTGAGGCGTCTGCGGTGTTGCTTCCTCACCCCTCCCATGTGATTTGAGCCAACGCTTCAGTTTCTCGATCATCAGGACATGCGTCGTCGGTTCCTCGTGAACCTCGACCGGGACATCGGTGGGATCAAACACTTTCTCTTCCGTGCAGAAGCTTGAATCCAATTTGTTCAGCCCCACGGGTCGCAGCTTCGAGCAGCGGTTCCGCTTCAACTAGCGCCTCCTGCGCGTTATCGTCATCTCTTGCGGACCGTCGCGAATACGCTCAACAGCAAGCTGCGCGGTTCAAATGAAGCTATCGATCATCCCTGTCGTCATCGCCGCGATGCATGGCGATCTGTCCTCGGATCTCGCCGCCCATGAAACGCGTCGTATGCATGCTCGCATAGGCGGACCCGTGCCGGAGCGCGTCGAGGAAGCCGGCGAAGTCATGCTGATTGAGGGCCTGATCGTTGGGGGCCATGTTCAGTGCAAGGAAGGTCCAATTCAGAGTGGTACCGTCCTCGCTCAACTTCGCCCGAAAAGTCCCGTTTGCACCATTGGCCTTCGGTGGCACTTCGTTGAAAGTCGAAAGGTTCGCACTAAAAACAACGCCGTGGTCATCATCAGCTGTCAGCGCGAGGCTGAATGCTGGGACGAGTAGCGCCGCCAATAGGAATCTTTTCATGAGCATCTCCTTTCCTTTGTAAGATTTGCAAGAATTCTCGCAAGTTCCGGGGCGTAACGGGATTCCCCCTTTTTGACTCTTACTTATGGGCAAAAACGCTGCGTCAGCGCTTCGTTCCTGTCAAATTGAGATTCGGCTAGTTGGCAACATGCGACTCCAAAGCTGTCAGCATACTCGAACGACGCAGTTCCGTTTGAAGATTGAAAGTCCGGGAATGGCTTGGTAGAAAGGGCTTGGTTAGTCTAGCGCCGTTCGCTTCACGGTTGCCAGAGAGATTGCACGGTTGGTGGTGAACGCCCCGCATTAGCGATTGTTGCGTCTTGTCCCCGGTGCTAGGCTCTTTGCATGTCGGATAAATCTGCAAACCATGGCAATCAAAGTGCGGATATCGAGGACGATTCTGCGACGTCTTCCCAGGAGTTCGAGCTTTCTGG
>Ga0182033_10000266_pt1 | contig 24459 bp, 22 predicted proteins | sample tim00Cox0000000H_FD_125968 | JGI IMG/M metagenome (GOLD analysis project Ga0182033, IMG submission 125968) | Lab enrichment of tropical soil microbial communities from Luquillo Experimental Forest, Puerto Rico - timezero.00C.oxic.00.000.00H | ecosystem: Environmental > Terrestrial > Soil >...
GTCGCTATGAGGTCGGCGGTTGGCAAGCTAATCGGAGTCGAGCCCGTACAGTAAAAAACAAGTTAATTTGCGTATTCATGAGCGGGGCAAGCGAAGTTCGAATATGAACGAAAAATATAAGTGATTCAATTGCTTGCCACATATCAGTACGTCAATTCTCGCAATGCTCTTACTGACCTCACCGATCACTCTGACCAGATCGCAACACTTCTCCGTGCCGCGTCGGATTTGCCTTCCGTCCGCATCCCGATATTCTGTTTGGTCAATGGAGGAATTGCGTGCTCGGCGCTGATTGCGCCGTTTCTACCATTGCTACGATGGGATCTCGGCCTGCCCGAATTCTGATTTTCACTGGGGTCGAGGATCGTTCGTGTCTTGGGAATGTGAAGGGCTATCTGTGCAGAACAAGATTAAAGTAGCCATTGCCGGCGTCGGCAATTGCGCCAGTGCCTTGGTGCAGGGTGTCGAATACTACCGCGATCGCCAAGCCACTGTACTCGATGGTGTTATGCGCCACGCCATCGGCGGTTATCGCTGCGGCGATATCGAGTTCGTCGCGGCGTTTGACGTAGACCGGCGCAAGGTCGGCCGCCCGCTCGAGGAAGCGATCTTCGCAAAGCCGAACTGCACCCAGATCTTTCAAAGCGCGCTGCCGGTGTCGAACGTCGTCGTTCAAGCGGGTCCGGTCCTCGACGGCATTGCAGCGCACATGGCCGATTATCCCGACGATGCCGCCTTCCGCCCCGTCGAGCTCGAACCGACCGATATCGCGACCGCGCTGCGCGCTTCGGGCGCCGAAGTTTTGCTGTGCTATCTGCCGGTAGGGTCGGAGCAAGCGGTCAAGCACTACGCCCAGGCGTGCCTGGATGCCCGGGTTGCCATGATCAATTGCGTTCCCGTATTCCTCGCCTCGGACCCCCATTGGGCGCGGCAATTTCGCGACGCCGGAGTCCCCATCATTGGAGACGATGTCAAGAGCCAGGTTGGTGCGACGATCATACACCGGGCATTGGCCCGACTTTTCTCCGATCGAGGGGTCGGCATCGATCGGACCTATCAGCTCAACACCGGCGGCAATAGTGACTTCCTCAACATGCTTGAGCGAAGTCGCCTCAAGTCGAAAAAAATCTCGAAGACCGAATCCGTTCAGTCGCAGCTGGATGAACGGCTCGCGGCGCGGGATATCCACGTTGGACCTTCCGACTACGTGCCGTGGCAGCGAGACAACAAGGTCTGCTTCATCCGTATTGAGGGTCGCGGCTTCGGAGGGGCGCCGATCGAACTGGAGATGCGACTTTCGGTCGAGGATTCGCCAAACAGCGCCGGCGTGGTGATCGATGCGATCCGCTGCGTGAAGCTTGCGTTGGAACGCGGCGAGGCCGGTCCGTTAGTGGCACCATCCGCCTATTATATGAAAACTCCGCCGCGGCAATTTCGCGACAGCATTGCGCTCGAGGCCTGCAATGCCTTCATCGATGGACACAATTTCGTACTTCCGACGGAGGCGGAAAGCGACGCAAAGCTCGTAGTCACTCCCGGTGGCTCGTACTAGGCGGGAAGCGAAAGATAGACGGCGCGACATGCGGGCGCATCGCGCATGAAGGAGCCGATCGAGACGCTGCTGTTCGATTTTGGCGGCACGCTCGACGCCGACGGCGTGGCGTGGAAGGAACGCTTTTACGCATTCTACTGTGCTGACGGACTGGACAGGGCTGCCGATGCTTTCGAGTCCAGTTTCTTCGCCGCCGACGATTCCGTGGTCGGGAGTTTGGTACCGACTACCGACCTTTCGGGAACGGTGCATGCGTTGGTCGCCAACCTCGAAGCCGAGCTGATGCGCCGCGGTGCAGGAGCTGACAAAACTGGCATCGCCAATGGACCGAGCGACGGCGATCGCAGTCTGCGCGTGGCGTCGCGCTTCTTGTCAGAGGCGTCGGCCACTTTCGCACGCAATCGACCGGTATTGGAGGCATTAAGAGAACGCTATCGACTCGGCATCGTGTCAAATTTTTATGGTAATCTGGAAGCGGTGTGTCGCGGTGCTGGTCTGGCTCCGCTGTTCGCAGTCCTGGTGGATAGTCACCGCGTTGGCGTCAAGAAACCCGATCCGGCGATCTTTCGCGTGGCCCTCGAGACGCTTTGCGCGACCCCGGAAACAACCGTGTTTGTCGGTGATTCATTGCGCCGCGACCGCGAGGGCGCTCGACGCACGGGTATGCGCTTCATTTGGATAGTGCCTCCAGGCGTCCAGGCTGCCGAAGCTCAGGCCTCGCGCGAGCCGCCCGTCGAACATGTGGTTACGGATCTGCGTGATCTCATGAAGATCTTGACATGACCGAGATATCATCTTGTTCGATCATCCAGGGAGGCATCATCGCCGCAGGACATGGGACTCGGTTGCGGGCCGATGGATATCGCGTCAGCAAGCCGATGGTGCCGGTTGCCGGCCGCCCCCTCATCGAGCTAACGCTTGATCGCTTCCGGGCTGTTGGAATCCGGCGATTGACCATCATTATCAACGACACGAGCGATGATTGCCGGCAATGGCTCCGCGACCATGTCGGAGATTTCGAATTCGACTTGATTGTGCGCACGACGCCGTCGTCCTACGCGAGCTTCCAGGTTGTGGCGAACCGACTCGTCGGCGCGCCGGCAGTAATCACGACAATCGACGCCGTTATGCCAGCCAGCGACTTTTGCAGCTTTGTAAAATCCGCAGCAGGCCTCGCAAGAAATGTCGTTGCGCTCGGCCTGAGCAACCATGTCGACGGAGAAAATCCTCTGTGGGCCACGTTGGATCCCGCCGAAGGCCGAATTCGACGGCTCGGCGGCAGCCATGGTACCCATGTGACCGCCGGCCTCTATTGGCTGCCGGCACAGGGGCCAGCACAGCCGGCGAGCAGTTTCGCCCGGCTTCGCGACTATCTCGCCTGGCTGGTCGCTGAGCGCCAGCCGGTTTGCGGCATTGTTCTGCCTTGCGTGTTCGACATCGATAGCAGGCGGGATATTGCGGTGGCCGAGGCCGCGAAATTCGTTGGTGAGCGCGGAAATTGGGGAACGCATGAACGCGGCTAAGACCTGCTGGGGCATCTACCGCGAGCTGGCCCACTCGCCGGGACGGGTCGACGACGACCGCGCAATTTTGGAACGTGTGGGCGAGGCTTTGTCGGCGCGCGGATTCAATGTCGAGCTCGTTGCCCCTGACGCAGAGTTCGACGCCCATTTCGCCAATATATTCGTGATGTGCGAGCGCGGTCCGATACTTGATCGGCTTCGAACCGCCGAGAAGACGGGCTCGATTGTAGTCAACTCCCCAGTTGCAATTCGCAACACGTATCGCCATCGCATGGTCGAGCTCCTCGCGCGACATCGCGTTTCCGCGCCCGCAAGCCGAATCGTCGCCAGTGATGCGAACAAGCCGCAGCCCGCAGCTGCAGCGTGGGTCAAGCGCTACGATTTCCATGCGACAGAAGCGCACGATGTCATGTACGCCGCGTCCCAACAGGGTTGGCAGGCGGCATTGCATGGATTTGCCAGGCGCGGGATCCCGTTCGTTGTTGCGCAGGAACACGTGCCGGGCGATCTCGTCAAATTCTACGCGGTGAGAAATGCTGTGGCCCCGGTGGACTCCAATTGGTTCGAATGGTTCTATCATCGCGACAAAGGCATGCTGGGCTTCTCGTTCGAGGTATCAGATTTGCGCCAAGCGGCATTCGGCGCTGCAGCCGCGCTGGGTCTCGAGATTTTTGGTGGCGACGCCATCATCCAGCCCAACGGCGAACCGGTGATCGTAGACATCAACGCCTGGCCAAGTTATGCGCGATATCGCGATCGCGCCGCGCAGGCGATTGCCGATCATCTGACCGAGCGTTTCCAGCGGCGCCCGCGCATCGTGGCTGCGGCCAGGAGTTGATCCATGGACGACATCACGTCGCCAGCCGGCGCATCGGTGTCGCGGGATAACACTCAAGGCCGCATCGGCCAACGCCGGGTCGTGCCGGGCCCCAAGTCCAAGGCGGTTTTCGATCGCGAGGCCGAACGAATGGCCCCCGGCCTGCAATCGATTGCGCTCTACTCACAAATCGTGGTGGACCACGCTCGAAGTTGTACCATCGTCGACGTGGATGGGAATGAATATCTGGATTTCATTGCCGGTATCGCGATTGGCAGCGTAGGCCACTGTCACCCTCACTACGTCAAACGTCTGAATGAACAACTCGGTCGTTTTACCTTGGGCAGCTTCGCCACCGAGACCCGAGCACGGTTTATCAATTTAGTCAGCGAGTTACTGCCCGAGGGTATCACGCATATCCAACTGTACTCGGGCGGTGCCGAGGCGGTCGAGGCCGCCTTCCGTCTCGCCAAGTCGGTGACCAAAAAATTCGAATTTGTCGGGTTTTGGGGCGGCTATCACGGCAAGACCGCTGGCGTCATCGGCCTGCTCGGTGGCAGCTATCGCAATCATCAGGGTCCGTTTCCTCCGGGGATGCATTTGTCTCCTTACGCCAATTGTTATCGCTGTCCCTGGAAGCTCGAGTATCCGTCCTGCGGACTCGCGTGCGCGGAGCATCTGCGCAACGTCATGAAGAACGACACCCAAGGCGAGGTTGCGGCGATAATCCTCGAGCCGATGCAAGGCACAGCGGGCAACGTTGTCCCGCCCGACGATTTTGTTCACGCCGTGCGAGAAATTGCCGATGAATTCGGCGCGCTTCTCATCGCAGATGAAATCCTGACCGGCTTCGGCCGGACCGGAACGTTGTGGGCCTGTGAACAATTCGATCTCAAGCCCGACATTATGACCATCGGCAAGGGGATCGGTGGCGGCTTTCCACTGAGTGCCGTGGCCTCGTCCTTCGATCGCATGTCCGCAAAACCGTTCGGCGAGCCGAGCGGGAGTTCGTCCAGCTATGGCGGCAATCCGCTTGCCGCCGCCGCCGGTCTGGGCGCCGTGGAGATCATTCTCGCCGAAAAGCTCGTTGAAAATTCCGCTCGAGTCGGAGCGCTGATGCTTGCCGCGCTGAAGGAGCTGCAGGAAAAATACCGGTTTATCGGAGACGTGCGCGGCCGCGGTCTGATGATTGGTGTCGAATTGGTTGCCGATCGCGCGACCAAGGCGCCCCTGGATAAGACCATCACCCGGGCGCTTTTCCACGAGGCGTTGGAACGCGGCCTCATCACGATGTCGTATTCGCAGGTCATTCGTATCAACCCGCCGCTCGTCATCAGCGAGGACGAAGCAAGGTGCGGCATCGACATTCTTGATCAATCGTTCGCTGCGATTTCCCGCAAATTTGGCCTCGACTGAGGTCGCCACGCGTGCTGCGGGGCGCATTCATTGGGTTCGGAAACGTCGCGGCGAACGGCCACTTACCCGGGTGGCGGTCGCGCAATGACATCAGGATTGTCGCTGCGACCGATGCGCTTTCGACGCGCCGCGACGCCTTTCTTCAGGCGTGTCCCGAAGGGCGGTGGTACAAAGGCGTAGATGATTTGTTATCCGGTGAAACGCTCGACTTCGTAGACATCTGCACTCCGCCAAGCAGCCACGCAGCGCTCATCGAACAAGGGTTGGAAGCCGGTCTCCACGTCCTCTGCGAAAAGCCGTTGGTCACGCGCCTGGTGGATGCCCAGCTCATCGCCAAGGCTTCGGCGAGTGCCGGACGGATTGTGTACACAGTTCACAATTGGCTCAAAGCGCCAATCTGCCTGAAGATTTCAGCGTTGATCGCTGAAGGCGCGATTGGCGGCGCTCGCTCAATCCGCTGGCGAACTTTGCGCACTCAGCCTGCGGTCGCTTTCGCCTCCGAAACCGGCACAAACTGGCGGATCGATCCGGCGATAGCAGGTGGCGGCATCCTGCTCGATCACGGCTGGCATGCGCTTTATTGCATCCTGCGCTGGGCCGGTGCTCCTCGCGGTATCGCGGCAATGCTCGAAAAGCGCCGCTTTCGCGAATGGCCCCTCGAAGACACGGCAACCGTGACTCTCGATCTGATGTCCGGGACCGGCCACGTCTATGTGACATGGGCTGGCGAGGAGCGTTCCAACTCGATCGAAATCGAGGGCGAGCACGGCCGCATCAATGCCGTAAATGACCGGGTTGTTCTCAAGACAATTTCGGGGGAGCAGCAGTGGTCTTGTCCACCGTCTTTATCGGAAGGATCGCATCACGAGGATTGGTTTTGCGGCGTCGCCAAGGACTTCCGAGCTGCGGCAACGGCAGGCGACAAAAGCAACCTGGAAGAGGCGGTGTTGTGCGCTCGGTTGATTGACTTGGCTCAACGGTCGAGCGCGGCGGGTGGTGCCCGCCTATCAATCGGCGATTAGGTACCCGGATCGTGTCGCGGTACCTCGAAGCCGCTCGCGCACTGCAAGAAATACCAGGGAGAAAAAGAATATCGGTGCCCCCGCCGCGGCCAAGGGCAGAAGCCAGTTCGCCTTGCCGAACAGCCCAAGCACAGGCACAAGGTAGATGAAGTCGCGGCGTGACGCGGCATCGAGCATCCGGGTCAGACGATCGTTGGGAGCGGCGGAAACCGATGTAAAAAGTGGGCCGCTGCCGTCTTTGGCGCGCATCTGTCGCCAATACACGAAGCCGGCCGACCCCATGGTGCCGACCATTGCTGCTGCACCGAGCCATAGCGGCCATGTCGCACCCGAAGACAGCGCCCAGCCGATAGCCATGCATGCGAAAATGGCAACGTGGACGACATTGTCTCCCCAGAAATCAATAACGCCTCCGTATCGCGACTCTTGAAATTTCAGCCTGGCCAATTCTCCGTCGCATCCATCCACGATCGAATGGGCCAGAAACAGTAGCCCCCCGACGGTTTGCCAAGCCCAAAATGCAGACAGAAAAAACGGCGCGGCGCAAACGCCGATAGCAACCGAGATCATTGTGACTTGGGTTGGCGTTATGGCGGTCGGCGCCAAACGCCGCGAAATTTGTAAAGAAATACGCCGATCGACGTGCCGCGCCATGAATCCGTCGGTGTCCTTGACCAGGCCGCGCAAGAGGCGTCGTTCCGCGGCGCGAATGTCCTCCAATGTCAGCACGACCAGCGGGTCGACCTCGATCGGAATTGCCGCCGCTGAACCGAACCGACGAGTCAGCCGGTCCTGAACCGCTGTTATCTCGTAGGCCCCGCCTTCCGCGTCCAGCATCGCAAGTCCATCAGATACGGCCGTCGCAGCGAGCACGACGATCCGGTTCGGTATTCCGGCCCAAGCGGCCGGTTCGATCTGCATCGCCGCCAATCTTTCGAGCCAATTGGCTTCAGAAAGAATTGTTGCTGGAGCGATGACCAGGGGCGCAGGTCGAGACCGAACGAGGGCTTCGGCAAGCGTGTTCCAGTCGGGAATCGTGGCAGTACTCGCCGATGGCGCGGCATGATCGCGCGCGAGAAAAAATATCTGGCCGTAGCCGGCGCGACGCGCGGCCATGACCGTGCGTCGAACAAGGCCGAGCCCTAAAATACTGAGTTCGCCATCATGCGCTTGCACATCGGATGCGGCGTGAGACGCGACAGCGGGCAGAAGGACCAAGTTCGGTGCGACCGGTACCACGATGCGCGAATCCTCAGGCTGCATAGGCGCGTCCCTCCCAATTGGGGTGGGCAGGTAATGGTGATAGAAGAAGATGATGAATGGCCGTCAAAACATTCTTTCCGTAATGTTCAACCGCGACACATGCAAGCAAGAGGCCGAATCATTCCTACTTCGCTGATCGTCGCTGCTTTTCTCGGTCTTTTGCTGGCCGTCTACCTGGTTATCGACAGCGGCGCCGCGCAGGTGGCCCACGCAATGTTGGTTATTGGTTGGTGGTTGCTCCCTATAACGTTGTTTCATCTTGTTCCTTTGGTTTTCAGCGCTCTCTCATGGCGCGAACTGCTGCCGGGTTCAAGTCGTCCGGGTGCCATCACCGTTATTTGGATCCGTTGGATCCGTGAATCCATCAACTCGCTGTTGCCGGTTGCCGGCATCGGCGGCGACGTCGCAAGTGTGCGCCTCACCCACCTGCAAGGTGTTCCGGGCGCACAAGCGGCGGCCAGCATGGTCGTGGACACCACCGTCGGCGTGGCGACCCAGTTGCTATTTGTCTTGTCGGGAGTGGGATTGCTGCTGATGCGCTCAACCGAGCGCGGCGTGCTTCTTCTGGTGTGCACGGTGCTGATCGGCACAGGCGTATTCTTCGTGGCGATCACGGCATTCGTGTTGTTGCAGCATCGCGGTCTGTTTGCCGGGTTCGCCAAATGGGTCCGCCGCCTGCTCGGCGAGAAATGGCTGTCCGCCTACGCAGCCGGCGCATCGGCGATCGATGATGCGGTCGTGGCAACATACCGCGACGGATCGGTCATGTTGCGCGCCAACCTTTTGCGTCTGATCGGCTGGGCTGCCGGCACGGGGGAAATTTGGCTGGTGATGCAGAGTTTGGGGCAGCCTCTCGGCGTGGTCGACGCCTTTATCCTCGAAAGCCTCAGTTCCGGTGTACGTGCGGCGGCGTTTATGATCCCTGGCGCACTGGGCGCTCTTGAGGGCAGTTTTGTTCTGTTCGGAGCGCTGTTCGGATTGCCGGCGGACACGGCGCTGGCCATTTCCCTATCCAAGCGAGTTCGCGAGCTGGCTTTGGGGCTCCCCGGCCTCGTTGTTTGGCATTGGATCGAAGGGCACTATTTGCTGCGGCGTAGCGAGCCGAAGGCGCGCTGATCGCGTCACGGCGATGATCTCAACGATGCGGCTTCTCCGCGGAGGCGCTAGCCTCCCGTGCCGCGCTCGCCTTCGGGGCGCCGCTCGCCGAGGCGGTCGCCGGAGCGCTGGTGTCACCTGGATCGTCGTAAAGGTCAGCGATGACTGGTGAGTCGACGACCTCCGGCAGGCCGATCGACTGGCGCAGCTCCGCCCGCCGCGTCTGGTAATAACCTGAGCGGATGAAGCTGTAGAAATCGATGGAAGCATCTTCGGCCATCTTCAATTGGCCCAACCGGTCCGCTGCATCCAGGCCCGTGGTGCCGACGGTTACCGCTATTTGCGTTCCGATCATCCAGCCGATCGGGTTGCTGAACATGTCCACGGTAGAGCCGACCGCATCGCGCATCGTCCCAGGGCCCAAATAGGGTCGCACCACGTACGGCCCCTCGCTGGCCCCCCAAACAAACAGCGTCTGACCAAAATCGCCGCTCTGCTGCGGCAGGCCCTGCTGGCTTGCGACATCGAACATCCCGCCGATGCCAACGGTCGAATTCACGAAAAAGCGGGCGCCGGTATGCGCCGCCGCTTCCAACCGCCCTTGCAACAGGTTGTTCACGAAGATGCGCGGCTCTTTCAAATTCGAATTCAAATCATGCAGGCGGTCCTGTACCGGGCCCGGTATTACCGCCTTCATGCCTTGTGCGATTGGCCGCAGTACTTCCTGGTTTGCCGCCAACACTTGACGGTTCATTTCCTCGTAGGGATCGCTGACCGGCAGCGACGCGTCTCTAGGCAGGCCCGCGCATGCGCTCATAAGGACCGGCAGTACCGCCGCGATCGTCCATTTGCGACAACCTCGAACGCGACGCATGTCCGTTTCATCCCCGGGCGGGTCTCCGTGAAAGTCGCGAGGATCGTCGCGAAAGCGACCGACGCGCGCGGGAATGGTGCGGGGGACTGCCGGCGCACCACGTCCAACCTAATCAGTCAGGATACCAGTTGCGGTTCGGGATAACTGTTGCTTTTTTGCCGCACCGCGCATTTTTAGCGAGACTGTCGCCCCCCACGGATCGGGGCGCGCGCCTGCTGCTGGGTCGCCAGGAGCGCCGGCTGGAAGATGACGGCGGCCGCGAGGGTCGTCAGGAGCGAGAGGCCCATCAGCTTGCCCATGCTCGACGTGCCCGGGTGATGCGAGAGCCACAGGCTCCCGAAGGCAATGGCGGTCGTGCAGGCGCTGAAGAAGATGGCTCGCGTCAGGCTCGATTGCAGGAAGTTCGTCTCGCCCGCGCGCCACGCGACGATGTAATAGATCTTGAAAGCGACGCCGATGCCGAGCAGAAGCGGCAGTGCGATGATGTTGGCGAAATTCAACGGCAGGCCAATCAGCACGCAAATCTCCAGCGTGACGACGATGGCAACGAGCAAAGGCACCAGCGTCAGCGCAACATCGATCCAGCGGCGCAGCGCGACGAACAGGATCAGCGCAATCGCCACCACCGACAAGATGCCGGCCTGGACAAATGCGTTGATCATCGTGGCAGCGGCCTCGATGATGAAAATCGGTTTTCCGGTGGCCTCGGGATCGACACTGCGGACCGCCGTGACAAAGCGGTGCAGGGTCGCGTTGTCGTTGCCGTCGCCCTTGGGCGCCACCTCGACCCTGGCCCGACCGTCGGCGGACAACCAGGCCTTCTGCAGCGCGGGCGGAAGCGTATCGATGCTCACTGGCTCGGCGGTCAGGAGACGTCTCGCTTGACGCAATGTGGTCTTTAACGGCGCGACCAGAGCGTGCTGCGCCTCGTCCAAGGCCGCGGGCGGTGCTTTTGCCAATTCGGCGAGCAGATTTGCCAGGCGGCGGGCCTGCACGGCGGCTGGGCTGTCGAGGTCACGCGCCGCGTCAGAAAGATCATCGACCAGCTTCTCGATCGCTACCCCGGTCTCGGCCGACGTCGGTTCGGCATCGGTCCGGTCGGGATTGAGGGTATTCTGCAGAAAAAAGCTTGCGTCCTCGATGAGAGCGAGCTTGGCCTCCTGATCTTCGGGAACGAAGCTCTGTAGGGTTAGCACGCGGCCGACTTCCGGCAACTGGCGTAGCCTTTCCGCAGTGGCCGAAGCCTGCCCAATATCGCTTTTGAGCAGTTCAATTGTGTTCGGGCTGTTATCAGGATCGTGCATCAACTCGAGCAATGTCGAAATCGATTCGGTGTCCTGGGCCCGCAGGTTGAGTGGGTTGAAATCGAAACGTAGGCCTGCGAGCAGCGGCAAGCCGAGAACTGTGGCGGCGAGCGTCACGCCGACGATCCAGTTGCGTTGCTTGTCGAGAAAGCGGTCGAGAGGCGCCAATGCAGCATAGCCGATCGGTCTCTGCTCAGAGGACGGCTTGAGCACTGCCAGCAAGGCTGGAAGCAAAGTTATCGTTGTCGCAAACGCGATGATTATTCCGGTGCCGGCGATCAGCCCGAGCTCGGACAGTCCGAGATAGGCGGTCGGTAGGAACGAGTAGAACGCGGTCGCGATCGAAGCGGAGGCGAGCAGAAGCGGTCCCGCCATTCCACGGCCCGTCGCCACAAGGGCCCGGTCGAGCTCACTGAACGCGTGGCGCTCGGATCGATACCGGACGCTGAACTGGATGCCAAAATCGACGCCGAGCCCAACGAACAGCACAGCGAAAGCAACCGATATCGGGTTCAGCGCTCCCACCAGCCACAGCCCGACAGCCGCCGTAACAACCAGCCCGAAAACGAGACTTACAAACACCGCTAGGATCAGGCGCGCCTTCTTCAGCGCGAGCCACAGCACGAAGCCCACGAGTAGCAGTGTCACGGCGCCGTTCAAGACCGCGCCGTCCGCGATGGTGGCAAATTCCTCGTCCGACAGAGCGACTGATCCGGTGAGGCGAACCTTCACCCCTTTTTCGGAGTTGAGCCCAAGCCTGGAGGCCGCATCGCGTATGACCGCCGTTGCCTTGCCTCCGGGCCGCAAATCGTTGAAGTCCAGTACCGGCTGGATGTTCACGAAACGACGAAGCTCCGAGGGCTTCGGCGTCCGCCCAGTGATCAGCGTGCGCCAAGAGAAGGCGGGGCCCTTTCCTTGCGCCAGGCGTCCCAGGGCATCGGCGACCGCCGCCATCGCCGGCTTTAGATCTTCCAGATTCGCTTTCTCCAGGCGCACACCTTCGAGCGACTGGGAGAAGGTGCGAAAGATGCCGCGCAGCGTCGGATCTTCAGCCAAAGTTCCAAGGAAAGGCTGCGCGGAAATCAGCTCGGAAGTGTTACGGCGTACTTCGTCGACGGTGAGAAAAAGGATTCCGTTCCGCTCAAAGAACTCGTCACCATCGAGACGGCTGATGGTGCGGATCACGTCCGACCGAGCCGAAAGCTCGTTCACCAGCGCATCAGCCGCATTGTCGGCGGCCTCGGGTGTCGTCGCGTCGATTACGGCGACGATTCGATCGATCCGTTGCGGGAACGCAGAATCTAGCATGGCCTCCTGTTGTCGCCACGGCAGCGAACTCGAGAGGAGTTTGTTGCTATCGGTGGTGATAACGAAATGCCGCGCAAAATAGCCGGCCGAAGCAATCGCTAGCACCAGGAAGCCGAGGATCACGGGCCACGAATAGCGTCTCGACAGCTGCACCAGCCGTGTGATTGCGGCGGTCGTCGCAAAGTCGCCACTTTTTCGTATGGATTGCTGAGGACCGGTGGTATTGCGCATTTGTATCGCAATTTCGGTCAATGCACTCTGACGATCGTGGACAAGGCCCGGCCCCGAAACTCCTTGCAAATTTGTACCAATGCATTGTCGAATTTGTGACCGGGGCGCCGCTTCACGCGGCCTCAATCGAGTCCCAAAAAAAACGCTTTTGGACATGATCGTGCGGGCGATTGCCTCGCTCGCACATTGAAGAAGGCGGCCGGCTAAATCCAAACCTGACCGGACGAGTAGCAGCGTCTGCCATGAAGGACTTCAAGCTCGCGGCAAGCCTCTCCGCGACGTTTATCGCGGTTATAACGGCAATGGTCCTGCTTGGCTCAATCCCATCGCGCGCCCAGACACCGAGCGCTGCCGCCGCGCACATCCAAACGTACTATCAGGAGTTGATGCCGACGATCCGGCAGGCTGGACAGCTCACTGTACGCGAGCGCGACAAGCGGTTTGCGCCTGCGATTACCGCCGCCTTCGACCTCGCAATGATGACGCGGCTGGCGGTGGGGCCGGCTTGGCGAAGCTTCTCGGCGGAACAGCAGGCGGCGGTCCGGGAGGCCTTCACCCGTTTCATCGTGGCAGATTATGCGAGCCAGATAAGCAATTATTCGGGGGAAAGCTTCGTCGTCGATCCGCAGACAAGTCCGGAATCGCGTGGTGGCGGGGAAATCGTCAAAACGAAGCTGCTGCAACCCGGCGGGCGGACCGTGCACATAAACTATTTGGTCCGCGGTGGGCGGGTAATCGACGTCTATCTCAATGGAACCATCAGTGATCTCGCGATGCGACGCGACGAATTCACCTCTATCATCGCCTCGGGCGGTGCTGATGCCTTGGTCAAGAGATTGCAGGATCGCACCCTAAGCCTGCTGGGGAAGTAACGCTCCGTCATCTTTAGTCACGGTCGATCCCGGTTTGCTGGCTGACCGACGCATGTCCTACAAACTGTAGGGCGGATTAGCCAAAGGCGTAATCCGCCGCGTTGCCCGAGGCGTGGGAATACGCTTCGCTATTCCGCACTACGTGTCCTTGCGATATTGCGGTGCCATTGAAGCGAAATTTTCTCTCGATCGAGCGTCGCCGCTTCCTCACCGGCGCGATGAGCACCGCGGTGGGGCTTCTCGGCGGTACGGCCGCGCATGCGCAGACCGACACGAGCGCGCGCGTGGCGGTCGCCTATGAGCAGGCCGGCCGAGAGATCCCGCCTGATTTCGTCGGGCTCAGTTGCGAGTCTGCGATCCTCCAGGCGGGCCGTTATTTCGCGCCGGACAATGCATCCGTTCTCGGGCTCATCCGCGCGCTCGGCGAACGCGGCGTGATCCGCATCGGCGGCAATACCAGCGAACACACGATTTGGCGCGCCGACGCCAGATCGGCCGGATCGCAAGACATCGTCATCACGCCGGCCGACATCGACCGCCTCGCCGCGGCCCTGCGCGTGCTCGGATGGAAACTCATTTACGGCCTCAATCTCGCGCGCGGCACGCCGCAACAAGCAGCCGATGAGGCAGCCTATGTCGCGCGTGCCGTCGGCGTGAACCTCCTGGCGTTGCAGATCGGCAATGAGCCTGACGGATTCGGCCGCTGGACTGCGGTGCGGGCGAAGAGCTACGACTTCGCCGCTTTTCTCGGGGAATGGCGCAAATTCCACGCAGCGATCCGTGCACAGGTGCCTGATGCCCGCTTCGCCGGCCCGGACGTCGCCGGCGCAACCGATTGGGTCGCTGCCTTGGCGCAGGAACGTCCCGACGGGCTCACGCTTCTCACACATCATTATTATGCCGATGGCCCGGCCGGCGCGCCGCATGTGACGCTGGCGAGATTGCTGCATTCGAACCGCCAGGCCCTGCCGGTGCTGGAACAACTCGCGGATTACAGCCGCCGTTACCGGCTGCCCCATCGCATCGTCGAAGCGAATTCGGTCTACGACGAAGGCCAGCCCGGTGTGAGCGATACGCTCGGCGCGGCGCTGTGGGGCCTGGAGCTCATGTTTGAAGTTGCTGCCGCGGGCGCCGCCGGCATCAATTTTCACGCCGGCGTTCACAATCGTCGTGCCGACTTGGACAAGGCCTATACACCGATCGCACGCAGCGCGAACGGGTACCGGGCCGCGCCGCTTTATTATGGCATTCTGGCGTTCGCGCAGATGGGGAAGGGCGCGCTCGTCCGGGCGCGGCTTGCGCCCGAGAATACCGATCTGAAGGCGTTTGCCGTTCGCAGCCCGGAGGGAGGCTTACGGCTGTGCCTGATCAATAAGATGCGGCGCGCGGCGCAGGTGACGGTGGATCCGGGTCGAAGCTTCGATGCCGCGTCGCTCATGCGGCTCGTGGGCCCGGCCGCGGACGCGACCGCGGGCATCACGCTCGCCGGAGCGAGCGTGGACGAATTCGGCAGATGGACGCCGGCAAGCGCCGAAGCGCTGCATCCAACCGGCCGCGCGGTGACCGTCGCCGTGCCGGCCTCAAGCGCCGCGCTGGTCTCGCTGCATGTGTGATCGTGATGCTGACCGTCTGGTTATTAGGAGCGGGGCGGGACAGCCGTTGTCCCTGCCAGCACGTCCGGGTTTACCACGTTGATCGGCGTACCCGCCGCAAACGCGGCGATCTGATCGAAAACGTCGATGAATTGCGTCTCATATTCCTCGCGCGTCACATAGCCGATGTGCGGCGTCGCGACCACCTGCTCGAACCGCAACAGCGGAAACTCGCGGTCGCGCATCGGCTCGTCCTCGAACACGTCGACCGCGGCATAGCCGGGCCGGCCCGCGGCGAGCGCTGCGAGGAGCGCGCCGGGTTCAATGAGCGGCGCGCGGCTGGTGTTGACCAGGATCGCGTCCGGCCGCATGCGTGCCAGGTCGTCGGCTTTGACGATGTGGCGCGTCACCGGCACGAGCCGCATGTGCAGCGAGACCACGTCGCATGACGCGAAGAATTCAGCCTTGCTTTGCGCCGTCGCATATCCGTCCGCGCGCGCCCGCGCGCGCGATTCCTCGCGCGCCCATACCAGCACGTTCATGCCGAACGCCTTGCCATAGCCGGCGACGGTCGCGCCGATGCGGCCATAGCCGAAGGTGCCGAGCGTCTTTCCGCGCAACGTCGTGCCAACGCCGATCTGCCAGCACCCGGCCTTGAGCGCGGCCATCTGCTGCGGCAGCTGACGCGCCGAGGCGAGAATGAGGGCGAAGGTGAGCTCGGCCGCCGCGTAGGACGGCGTGCCGGCGTGCTGGCTCGACGACACGACGATGCCGAGGCGCGTGCACGCCGCGATGTCGATGTGCGGATACACGCTGCGCTGGCTGATGAGCTTGAGCTTGGGAAGACGCTCGAGCAGGGGAGCTTGAATTTTCGTGCGCTCGCGAATGAGCACCAGGCATTCGCTATCCTTCAGGCGCGCAGCGAGCGCGTCGGTATCCTGCACGTGGTCGTTCCAGACGGTAACCTTGTGACCCCTGAGCTTCTGGAAGCAGGGCAGCGTGCGCAGCGTGTCGAAATAATCGTCGAGCATCGAAATCTTCATGCGCGCGGGCTATTCGATCGTCTCGCTGGCGACGGCGAGCAGCTTGTCAGGAATTTCCAGCCCGAGCGGCTTTGCGTTTCGGTGACGCTGCGCGAAAGGCCAAGCTCATCCCGAACCAAGCCCAAATGGAAACCCCGCCGCGTCCTCCCGACTCGCCGCGGCGGGGCTTGGCTTTAGGCGCGAAAGGGGGGCGTTTCCTCCGATACGTCCAAAGCAATTCGGATGCTTGCACACCGGCGCGATCTCCGGAACGTCTGGAATAATACGTACTTGCATCTGGACCTCGGTGAACGCCAATACGCGTCTATTCACCTTCGCAAACGGCGCGGGTTTTGCATCACCACAACTTTGGCGGCCAATGTCTCAGATGGGTGGCGAGGAGCGCGATCGACGCGCGCCTTCTCACTCGATCACCTCGTCGGCGCGGCCGCCAGCGCTAGGCTGTCGCTCCGAGCAGCTTTATGAGTTCGTCGGCCACGAAGCGGGATTCGAGCAGTTGCAGTCCTGCCTCGGGAACGTGCTTTTCAGTCTCGCGGTCGAAGCCGGCACCGTAGGCCCAATAAACCCACGGCTCCCAAAGGCGCGTGATCGCGCGCCGAAGCCCGCCGCTCGGACGGGTGTATTCGAGGCATCGAATGAGGCCTCCGGGTTTCACCACGCGCCCCAATTCCCGCATCCCGGCCACCTGCGATTCGTCCGGAAGGGTGCAGAACAGAAACGTCGCCACGGCCGCGTCAAACGACCTGTCCGGAAAGCGCAACCGCGTCACGTCCATTTCCCGGAGCTCGACCTTTGCGGTCGTCTCACCGAGCCTGCGTCGTGCGCGCGCGAGCATGGCCGGGCTCAAGTCGATGCCGACAACCTCACACCCGGGCGGATAAAACGGAATATTGCGACCCGTGCCGATGCCCGCTTCCAGTATGCGGCCGGAGAGTCCGCGAAACAGCAGCGGCCTGATCTTGCGGTAGCGTGCGAACTCGAACGGGAGATCGAGCAGGTCGTAGGCCCAGGCGATGCGTTGATAGCGTTCCAGGTTCGAGAGTGCCATTACGGTCGTGCTCGGTTTGCAGTCAGCGCCTACTATGGTTCGGGAACCGGCCCAAACTCCGGCGGCGGCATGCGGTGTTTTGTTGCCGCCTCATACGCCGAAGCGATCCGCAACAGGGTCGGTTCGGAAAACGGCTTTCCGAAAAACATGATGCCGACCGGAAGTTTCGCCGGAGCGGGCCCGGCCAGACGGGTCCCATCGCGCGCCGTGGCGTCGCGGACGCGGTCATACACATGAGTGGTGAAACCTGCCGGGACCGATAGCGTCGGAAGACCGTACTGTCCCAGCAGGCCCCAAACAGAATTGGTTCGCCCCGCCAGCGGCGGCTCGGTGGGTGCGCCCAAGATATAGGCGGGAATGTTGCCCGCCGGAGAAACCAGCGCGTCGAGATTCTCTTGTGCCATGCACTGCAGAACGATTTGCTGATACACAAACCTGTCTTGCAGGACGCTCGCCAGATCGAGCGTCAAGCTCTTATTCAAGTCCTCGAGCGCGGCTTTTCGATCGACAAAGCCCGCCTCCGGACGAATATCCCGATAGAAATTCGATTTGTCGATCAAATCGCGGATCGACTTGATATTCGCATCGCCGCGTTCCCTGAGGTAGCGGTTCAGCATGTATTTGGTCAGACCGTTATTTGACGCCCGCGCGAAATTGCGAATCGTGAAGCCGGGCGGGACCAGCGATGGATCGAAAAACACATCGACCAGCACCGAGATGTGGTCGCTCAGCGGTTTGCCGTTGGAATCCACCGGAAAGAGCTTCGGAGCCTGTTCGATGAGCGCGCGGTTGCGATAGGGCGGAATGTATTTGTCGATGCAACTTTGAAAGAGCGCCCCGCCAGTCCCGGGATCGACGATGGTCGCCCCAACTCGGCGCAGATCGCCAAGGGCGCGCTCGATGAGATCGATGCTTTCGACGTCAGCCTCGTTGAACGCTTTCTTATCCATGTGCTCGCGAATGACGCCGATCCTTATCCCGTTCAGGGCGCGCTCATTGGCGAAGCTTCGGTATGGCTCCGACGGCAGTCGGCCGATGCTGAAAGCAGTCAGCTCATCCTTGGGGTCGTAGCCGGCGATGACCTCGAGCACGCGCGCGGTATCCTTGACGTTGCGGCACAACGGCCCCACGCGCGTATTCAATCCCGCGCCAACCATTCCATCGCGGCTGACCAGTTCCTGCGTCGGCGCGAGTCCGACAATGCTGTTGTTCTTGGCCGGGTGATGGATCGATCCCCCGGTTTCCTCGCCGATCGAGCAGGTCACCAGATTTGCCGCAACCGACGATCCGGAGCCGCCGCTGGAGGTGCCGGGCGTTCGTTCCGTGTCGTAGGGGTTGCAGAACGGCCCGCCGAAGGAGCTGCGCGAGTTCGGCGTTCCCATTTCTCCCAGGTTCGCCTTGGCCAGGATGATCGCGCCCGCTTCACGCAGGCGCTTGACGAAGGTCGCGTCGCGCGGCGGGCGGTCGTTCGCGTAAGCGGCATCCATGCCCGCGGTCGTGCGCATGTCGAAGGTGTCGTACTGATCCTTGATCGAGAGCACCACGCCGTGCAGCGGGCCGACGAGCTTGCCGGTAGAGGCGAAGTAGGCGTCCTGCTGCGCCGCCACTTCCAGTGCATCGGACATGGCCAGATCGGCATCGGCCGGATCAGTCATGCTTCGTGCTTTTCGAGGATCAAACCCCAACTTCTCTCTTGTGGCCGGCCGCAAATTCAAAGTCATCAGGGCGTTGAGTTGATGGGCGTCCTTGATCGGCGTGATCGGTCCCGCTCCGAGCACCCCATCCGGCTGATTGACGCACGTGCCGTTGTAGACCTTGATGCGGTTGAGGTAGAGCTGCACCAGACGCGTCGATGTCAATTCACCGCGCAGGATCGCCGCTTGAATATCCTCGATCGTCGTCTCCTCGATCTGGAATTTTGCGCTCTGCGCCGAAGCCAGCGATGGCGCGAGCAGGAGGAATGATGCGAATGCCAGTCGGCGAAACATGGATTGACGAAGCATGGGACTTCCTCCTTTTCGTTTCATTACCGCGGCGTCCAGCATGTAGGGCGCAATAAGCGAAGCGGATTGCGCCCTACGAGCCTCATTCCATCACCTCGTCGGCGCGGGGGCCTGGCGGAATGCAGTCGCTATGGGGCCATACCCGCTCGGCGTTTCGCTGCTGAGAAACCCGACCACCGGCGTCGCCGGCTGCTGCGCACGCGCCACCACCGGCCATGTCGCCGCGCCGCCGAGCAGCGTGATGAACGCGCGGCGTTTCATTGCCGGGTTCCCGTGCCTCCAACAGGAAGGATAGCACAGCACTGCCGCGCCGCGAGATTTCAATTTGGCCTATGTCGGTTGCGGGTCAATCGCTTCGGATCGACACGCCCGCGATGTCGAAGTCGAGAGAGTGCGGCAGATCCTGCATGAATTGCCTCACTTCGCGCGGGGACAGCAAAATTATTCCGCGGACTCCCAAAGGAAGATCGGACATGAGCTGTGCGTGACGCGCGCGACTGCGTGTTGGATAATTCCACACCCAATCCAGCAAGAACGACAGATCGAACTGCTCGGGACACCCAGGCCCAAGGTCGTCCCTCTCGCGACCGAAGCGCCAAATCGAACGCCAGACAGCACGAGAAAAATATACGTAGCGAGGTAAGTCTAGCCAGATGACGGCTTCTGCCCTGGGCAGACGAAGATCAAGATGGGCCGAGTAATTGCCATCCATGACCCACGCGTCGCGGGCAACCGCTTCCTTTACTCTCTCACGAAATAGCCCGGTCTCAGTCTGCACCCAACCAGGGTTCCAATTGATTGCGTCGAGATGGACGACCGGAAGTCCAAGGCGGTCACCGATACTGCGTGCCAGCGTCGATTTACCGGCCCCACTCGGACCAAGAATGAGAATGCGCTTTGGCAAGGACATTGGCTGCATTTGCTCAGCATGAGGCCGCGTCTTGCTGTGACACGCCCGTCGAGCGACGTCGGCACACACCGGTTTGGAGTGGAACGATGGTCACAATCCGAGAGGAATTGAAGAGCGACATCGCGCCGCGTGAAGCGCTGCTCGATGCGACTTTTGGTGACGCGCGGTTTGACAAAGCGGCCGAGCGCCTGCGCGAAAACCACCTGCCGGCGGAGAAATTGTCGTTCATCGCCGCCGAGGCCACGCGCGTGGTCGGTACAGTCCGTCTATGGAACATAATGGCTGGACCGGGTCACCCTGCACTGCTGCTCGGCCCGCTCGCAGTCGCGAGCGACCGACGCAACCGCGGAATCGGTACAAGGCTGATGCGTCATGCGCTCCGCGAAGCACGACAGTGCGGGTATCGCGCAATCCTGCTGGTCGGCGACACGCTCTATTACGGTCGCTTTGAGCCTCACATCGCACGCGGCGCGAAATGACCGCGACACCGCCCGCCCGATCGGATGTTGGCTGGGGTCGGGAGGCGACACTCGATGTGGGCCTCTCGGTCCGCGGCCGACCAATTTCGTATTCTGACGCCGAGGAAATGTTGCGATCCCTGTGCGATGGTCAGGTTCTAGACAAAGTACGACACGTCATCATCCATGCTGACGCGGTGTGGCACGTTGATGTCTACGAAGGCATCCTAAATGGCGTTGTGCTTGCAGAGGTTGAGCTGCAGCAGGCAAATCAAAAACTCAACCTGCCCGGTTGGGTCGGCGAACAAGTGACGGGTGATGCGAGATACAGAAAGATCAACATGCTAACCCAACGCATCGTCGATTTGGCGATGTAGCGGCGGCCGGTTGGCTCCGAACGTGATAGCCTTAGCCCGGCCGGGAATCCTTAGCTCCTGAATCGGTTCTCTTCACGCAAAAATTGAATAGCCGCATCCCTAGCCTGTTCCTCGTATTGCTCTGCGCCTAATGGCCGGTTCGCGCCCCTGTCCGGTCCATCTACCTGTCACACGGCCGGCTCATTATCCCTGAGCGGCCCGGCCTGCGCAGCTCCACCATCTATGCCCGAGCTAGGTCGCCCGGACTCCCCCGCTGCTGCCCCGGCTTTAGCGGGGGCTCCGGCTTTATCATCTGGCGCCCCCGAAATCGGGGGCATAGCGGTCGGGAAAGTCGGTCCCCCTATGGCATTGCTGGAAACAATGTGGGCGAATTATCCGGTGCTGACCGTCGTGCTCGGTGTAGTCGCTGCAAATCTATTGATTTTGGTCATTCTCCTCACACTCGCGCTGATTGATAATTCGTGGTGGCGAAGAAAATATTGAAAATGCCGCGCAAGCGAAGCATCGGGGCCTCGTGCGCAATGCGCAGTTCGAGGAGGATGGGCTGCTGGTGTTCCGAGCACGCTTGCTACCGTTCTGGTGTGGTTAGCGGTGTGGGTGCACTTGACGGACAAGCGCACCCACAAGATTTGCGAGCGTCGGCGGATGGGCTTGTGCCCGCCGCTATCGAAAGTCGAACATGTCGAATAGGTCACCTATGGCTGGCATGTTGCGAGGGACGTAGTCGTCGGCGTCGCCGTCGTTTCCCTGCACCGGGTTGGGCAGGTTGTCGCGACTGCGTGCCGTCAGCTTAACGTTGAGCTTCCAGTTTCGCTCGACGAACTTCACGAACGAGGAGTGTTCGTTGTAGATGTGGCTGACATGGCCGCCGGTCGAGAACGGCGATACCGCAATCATCGGAATGCGTGGGCCTGTGCCGAAGAAGTCCACCCACTGGATGAAGCCGGAGTCGTAGTAGCCGCCGCCCTCATCGACGGTGACAAAGATCGCGGTTTCCTTCCACAGTTCTTCGTTGGCCTGCACCATCGTGATGATGTTGCCGGCGAAGGCCTCGAAAAGGTCGAACTTCGAGGATGCCGGATGGCCGTCCATGGTGACGTCCGGCTTGACGTAGGACACCGCCGGCAGCGTGTCGTTCTGGATGTCGGTGAACAGATCCGTCACGTCGCGCATGTGGTCGGCCCGCATCGACGGATAGGTCAACTCGTACTCGAAGGGATTGCAGATGTTGCAGTAGCTGCCGTTGAACGGATTGGTGGTGACGCCGGAGGCGTTGTAGCCACCGCCGTAGTACTTCCACGGGATACCTTTGGCGGTGAGCACGTCGCCGATGCTGCGCATGGTGACGGCCGGAATGACCAAGCCGGGAGCGCCGGCTTGTTGAGTGCCTTGCGGCGTCCACGCCGGGTTGATGTTGACGGCGTTGTAGAAGGCGCCGGGCGCGCACTTCGGATCGACCGCGTAAGGAAGCTTCGCGAGGTAGTCGAGGATGGGCTTGATCCCGGGGGCGCTCGGGTTGGAGCAATCGAACCACCGCGCACGGGTCGTATAGAGATTAAAGTTACCGCCGCTGTACGCGCTGACCTGCGGGTTCGGGTTGTAGACGGTGCTCGACGGCGGGGTCGCTACGTTGCCGGCGCCATCGCCGAAGAAAACCTGGTCGGCGAAGCCGAGCGGCACGCTGTCCGGCCCGGTGCCGCCCATCACTGGCTGATGGTAGTTGTCGCTGATCGTGTATTTGTCGGCGAGTGCCTTGAACAGCGGTGCATCGCCTTTCTGCATGTTGAAGAACGCCATTGTCTGACCGGTGTCATGCGGGGCCGAGCCCGGCGCCGTCGCGAAGGTGGTGGTGATTGCCGACTGCAGATCGTGCAGGCAGCCGGTCGGGTTGCCCTTCGAGACGTGCTCGGCGTCGATCGCGCAATCCATCTGCTGGGTCATCTGGAAGTACTGATGGATGGTATCGCCTGTGTAGGCATCGTAAGGCATGGTCGAGCCAGTCATCTGGAACGGTCCGGGCGGCAGGCTGCTTACGTTGGTGATGCGGGTGTCGGGGCCGAGCGTGTAAGGCAGGCCGGTGCCACCGGTTCCATAGAGGAATTGATCAGCGGGGGGTAAACCGGGATCGCCGCCCGGGATGCCGAGAATCGCGGCGAAGGGTGGATTCTGCACGCCGTTGACGTCGGGAACAGGCAAGAAGCTGTAGAGCATCTTGCTCGAAGCGTCGGCGCTCATGAAGAAATTCCCCGGGCCGTTGGGCGGCGCGGTGATCCGGAACTGATGTGCGCGGGCGAAGTTCGGTCCTGGCGAGCCGTCGGCCTTGATGATGCCCTCGGAGAGCAGATTGCGCACCCGCTTACCGTGGTGCTTGGGAACATAGGTCGCGAACAGATGATCGAAGCTGCGGTTCTCGCCGACGATGATGATGACGTGCTTGATCGGGCTCTCGGTCGGAATCTTGTCGACCGACTTGTCCGGATCGGCTGCGTGACTCGACGCAATGCAAATGAACGCTGAGGACGCCAGCAGCGCGAGGCAGGTCGCGGTCCGGCGCAGCCATCTTGCGACGATAGCCGTGGAGTCCTCCCGATTTGAGAAAAAGTAGAGACGTGACGGCCTCACGCCAATCGCTGCGCATGACGCCAAGCAAGCAAGAATGGTGCGATGATTCATGGTGTTCGCTCCCGAGAACTGCGATGGACGAACGGACAGAAGGGGGAGTCGCGGCCGTTATTCGTGTTGAAGCCGCGACCGGGAGCGAGCGTAGGATTCGCGTGTAACAGACATTTGACGGCGCGCCCGGTGCATGTGGATACGGGCGTGACCAAGCATGAAGGTCCCTACGTACTTTTACTAGCATTCGAATGCGAATCGATTTTCGCGATTGGAAATTTTTGGTAAGGACGCACCTCTCGTTTCAACATTGCGCGACAGCGTTGCAGCTTTGCAACCTCATCACGCAGGCATGCATTCCAGACAAAGAATTGATGCTGCCACTCATGGGAAGCGTGGTGACCATGCGTTCGAGCGAGTGGGCAACGGTGCTGATCGCAGCATGCATCGTGGTGCCCCAGCTCATCGTCGCCGCAGTGTCACCTTGGATCGGGCGTCATGCTCAGGTGTGGGGGCGCCGCCCGTTCCTGCTCCTGGCGTTTGCAGCGCTGCCGCTGCGCGGCTTGCTGTTTGCGACAGTGAGCGATCCCTACTGGCTGGTTGCCGTGCAAGTGCTCGATGGGATATCGGCGGCGGCCCTCAGCATCATGGTGCCGCTGATGATTGCCGATCTCACGCGCGGCACCGCCCGATTCAATCTCGCACAGGGCATCGTCGGCACGGCGGTCGGGATCGGCGGCTCGATCAGTCCGACGCTTGCAGGGTCTATGACCGACCACTTCGGTAGCAGGGTTGCATTCCTCGGATTGGCGGCGATTGCGGTGGCGAGTCTCGCCGCCGTGTGGGCGCTCATGCCGGAGACGAAGTCGGATGGCAAATGACGTCACCTCTGGAAACAACGAGGGCGAGCCAGACGGCAGTAGCCGCCGATGACGAACTTGTCCTAGTCGACGACAAGCCTGAGCCGCGGCGCCGTGCTCTCCAGCAGCCCTCGATAGACCGCGAGATAGTCGAGCGCCATGCGACGCGCGGTAAAGCGCTCCTCAAACCGCTGTCGTATCTTCCCGCGCGAGAGTTGCGCCAAGCGGTCGACCGCGCCGATCGCGCCCGCTTCATCCTCGACGATGAAGCCGGTTAA
>Ga0182033_10000281_pt1 | contig 24045 bp, 16 predicted proteins | sample tim00Cox0000000H_FD_125968 | JGI IMG/M metagenome (GOLD analysis project Ga0182033, IMG submission 125968) | Lab enrichment of tropical soil microbial communities from Luquillo Experimental Forest, Puerto Rico - timezero.00C.oxic.00.000.00H | ecosystem: Environmental > Terrestrial > Soil >...
CGTCTTTGCAGGAGTAGCCACGGCGCTGGCCGCGATTGGTTTGTACGCCGTGATTGCGCACGCCGTGAGCCAGCGAACTCGGGAAATTGGCTTGCGGATGGCTACGGGCGCGTCGCGCGGCGACGTCGCGCGGCTGGTCTTTGGCCAGGGGGTTCGGCCGCTGGCGCCCGGCGAGGTGATTGGGCTGCTGCTAGCTTTGGCGGTGACGCGGTTGTTGCGCGGTGTTGGTCGGTGTGTCGCCGAGCGATCCGTTGACCTTTGTCGGAATTGTGATGGTTCTGGCAATTGCGGCTACGCTCGGCTGTTCGGTACCAGCCCGACGAGCGACGAAAGTGGATCCGATGGTGGCGCTGCGTCATGAATAATCGCGAATGGCACGGAAACCTGCGTTAAAACAGTTGCGGTCAGCCGATGGCAGTAGTACAAGTTATGCCCGGCTGGCGGTGCCTAGTGGCCGCACGGCAGCAGGGATTTATCTCCCGCGATGGAGCGACGTCGACAGCTACCCGATAAGGCCGTCTTTCGCGTCCGCTCATACCGCGGAGAAAGCCGGATGGGTAATTCCCGCAAGTGGTTCGTGTGAAAGCGAAGGCAGAAATTGGCCGAGTTAGAGGCTGAACTCTCTCCCCAGAAAATGTTCGTCGAAGCCGCAGCTGACGATGCACCCCTCGAAATAGCTGGCCACTCAAAATGGAGGTTCCTTAACGCGCTGACGATTTTCGTGAGTGCGTTTCTGATGTTTCAGGTGGAACCGCTCGTTGCCAAACTGATTCTCCCTTGGTTCGGAGGGGTCGCCGCCGTCTGGCTGGTTTGCCTCTTATTCTTTCAACTGGCGCTCCTGCTTGGGTATCTTTACGCGCATCTGCTGCGCCACTTTGCACAACGGACGCAGGGCTGGCTTCACGCAGGTCTTCTGGCCGCCAGCCTGCTGGTGCTGCCGATTCTGCCGAAAGATTCTTTGAAACCGCCAGGACCCGAACACCCAGCGTTGCACATTTTATGGGTGCTGGCGCTGACGGTGGGTTTCCCGTTCTTTTTACTCTGCGCTACAAGCCCGCTTCTGCAAGCCTGGCTGGCAAGCACAAGGGAGGAAAGCGGCGTCTATCGTTTCTACGCGCTTTCGAACGCCGGCTCGCTGCTGGGTCTGTTAAGTTACCCTACCCTGGTCGAGCCACGATGGTCTACGGTGCGGCAAGGCTGGGGTTGGTCGTTAGGATACGCGACTTTCGCCCTGGCATGCGGCGTGATTGCCGTCTCGCAGCGCGGAGCCGTCGCGCGCCCGTTGGCAGCACCCGCCACGCCTTCTGACTGGCACGCACGAGCGCTCTGGACGGCACTCCCCGCGTGCAGCTCGGCGCTCTTGCTGGCCGTAACAAATCACATTTCGCAAAACATCGCGGCGGTACCGCTCCTCTGGGTGATTCCGCTGAGTTTGTATATGCTGAGCTTCATTCTGTGTTTCGAAAGCAGCCGCTGGTATCCCCGCTCCGTTCTCCTGCGCTTGCTCGGCGTGGCTTTGGGTGGCATGGCGTATGCCCTCTCGCTCTCGTTGGGCGCGCTTCCTTTTTGGCTCATGATCGCGCTCTTTTGCGTGGGCCTGTTCGTGTGTTGCATGTTCTGTCATGGCGAATTGGCGCGGTTAAAGCCCGACCCCGCGCAGCTCACGTCATTTTATTTTCTCAGTTCGCTAGGAAGCGTTGCCGGCGCGGCGTTCGTGGCCATCCTCGCTCCGCAAATCTTCTCGGGATTCTACGAATTGCACGTCGGCTTGGCGTTCTGCGCCTTGCTGATCATTCTGGTCCATCGCCGCGACCCAGCGAGTCCGTTTCACCAGGCTGGTTGGCGACCGGCTTGGTGGGTCACGAACGCATTGGTGGCCGTGCTGATCGTTAGCGTTTTCGTTCTCGCGCGGGACGAATCAAAGGAAAGCAAGCGAATGGTGCGGAATTTCTATGGCGTTTTGCGCGAGAGCGATGAAGCCGCACCGAACGTCGTGTTGCTCAAAGGCGACTCCCCAGCGGAACACGATGATCTTCGCTTCCGCCGACTCACCAACGGAACCATCAGCCATGGACTGCAGTTTCTGGCTCCTTCGCGGCGCGATCAGCCGACCTCTTACTACTCCAGGAATTCCGGAGTCGGCGTGGCGCTGCGCTCCTTGGGTACGCGCCGCCCCTTGCGCGTTGGCGTCGTTGGCCTCGGCGTCGGTACCATCGCGGCATACGGCCGGCCGGGGGACAACTACACTTTCTACGACATCAACCCCTTGGTTGTGAAGCTCGCAGAGCAGGACTTCCGTTTTCTGCGGGATTCGAAAGCGCACGTTGCTATTGAATTGGGCGACGCGCGTTTGACGCTGGAACGCCAGCCGCCGCAGCATTTTGATCTTTTGGCGGTGGATGCTTTCTCTAGCGATTCCATTCCCGTCCACCTGCTGACCGTCGAGGCCCTTCAACTCTACTTTCGCCATCTGCGGGCGGACGGAATCTTGGCGGTCCACGTTTCGAACCGGTATTTACATCTGGAACCGGTGGTGGCCGCCGCGGCAGTGAAACTCGGCAAAGACGCCGTGCTCATCGTCAATCCGGATGACGATGCGAAGGAAATCTTCTTGTCCCGATGGGTTTTGCTTGCCAACCGCGGCCTGTTTTCAGAACTTCCCGACATCGAGAAAGCGGGGAAGCCGGCCGACGGCAGCACCCGCATAAAACTTTGGACCGATGCCTACAGCAGCCTTTTTGCGGTGATGAAGTAGCTTCCGTGAACCGCTTTCTTCGGAGCCCTTCGAGAGCTTCCGGCGACGTGCTACCGGACGTTGTGCTCGACGAATACGCTTCTGCGCCTTTTCAAGAAACTACAGCTCTCGACACGTCGCGCACTCCCTGCAATTTTTCTCGTTGCCGGCGATTCGGATACCGGCGTTATCTGAACATTCCATTAAACGTTCGTCTTGACATCACAAACCCGTATTATTCTATGCTCATGCCAAGCGAAATTCGGCCACGAACCTGACATCGAAAAAAACGGTATGGGCAAAGATGTTCTCTGGTCGCTATCGTATTTCGCTGCTAGTTGTGGCGGTGCCCCATCAGCTCATTGAAAGAGTACATCGAGCAGCAGAAACCCCGCCTTAGCGTTTTAAGGTGGTCACCGGTCGGTTCTATCCCCGCCCCGAAGGGCGAGGTTTTACGGCACCACGGATAATCTCTGCGCGATGCGCATTCATCCCCTCGACCTCACGATTGTCATCGCTTACCTCCTCGGAGTGACAGCGCTTGGGATGCGCTTCCGGCGCCGCGCGCAGGCTAACGCCTCGGGAGACACGCAAGCCGCGGGCCGCGAATATTTTCTGGGCGGGCGAACCGCGCCGTGGTGGGCACTGGCTTTTTCCATCGTGGCCACGGAAACTTCCACGCTCACCATCATCGGAACGCCCGCCATTTCCTATGCGGGGAACCTGACGTTCATTCAACTGGTGTTCGGCTATTTAATCGGTCGCGTTCTGATCGTGTTGTTCCTGCTGCCCGGCTATTTCCGCGGAGAGTTTTTCACCGCCTACGCGGTCATCGAGAAACACTTCGGTGAAAAGATGCGTGCGGTGGCGGCCAGCACGTTTCTCATCACGCGCGCTATCGCCGAAGGCGTGCGCGTCTCGGCAATCGCTCTCGTTGTCAGTGTGGTGCTCGGCACTTCGGAGCGCCTGGCGGTGGTAATCGTCATTTCCCTAACCATCTTGTACACCTTCGAAGGCGGCATGAAGGCCGTGATCTGGACCGATGTGGCGCAACTGCTCGTGTATATAACCGGCAGTGCGATTACCCTGGCCCTGCTGCTCGACCGGATTCCCGGCGGCTGGAGCGAACTGTCGCAAGTCGCGGCCGCCGCGGGACACAAACTTCAGTTCGTCGATTTCTCCTGGAGCCTCGCGACAAAATATACGTTTTGGTCCGGGCTCATCGGCGGCGCGTTTCTCACCATGGCGAGCCATGGCACCGACCAGACCATCGTCCAGCGGTTGCTTGCGGCCAAATCGGAGCGCGACAGCAGCCGGGCGTTGCTCGGTAGCGGCGTCATCGTCCTTGTGCAGTTCATCGTATTTTTGCTGATTGGCGTAGCGCTTTATGTCTTTGCGCAGCACACGCCACTGCTCGCTCCCGGCGCCAGGACGGATCGCCTCTTGCCGCTTTTTCTTGTGCGCGAAATGCCAGTCGGGCTCGCGGGCCTGCTTTTGGCGTCGATCATCGCCGTGGCCATGTCCAATGCCAGTGGCTCGCTCAATTCACTAGCGGCTTCGAGCGTGCTCGATTTCGCAAAGCTTCGCGGACAAGGCACCGACGCGCGCCAGTTCTTGCGCATGTCGCGCGGCATGACCCTGGTGTGGGGCTTCGTGCTGTTGGGCTTCGGGCTCGTGAAATGGGGGCCGTTGCTTGAAGCGGGGCTGACCGTGGCGTCGCTTCCCTTTGGCAGCTTGCTTGGGTTGTTTTTGCTGGGAACTTTCGATGGCGGCGCAAATGCCCGCGGCGCACTCATCGGAATGTTCGCGGGACTGGCGGTGGTCTTAAGTGTTTTCCAGTTCACCCAGGTGGCCTTTACGTGGTATGTGCTTATCGGCGCCGGCGCGACCTTTCTCGTTGGATCGCTTACGAGCCGCGCCACGCGTGGAATGCCAACTCTTCGAGGGGATAAAAGATAACGCAGCAGATGTGCTAAGGTCGCCGAGAAAGAGAAAGCCAAGCCGTCTCCAGAGCAAACGAAGGCGGAGGAACATGAGCGAAGAGAAGCCGCAGCTGGTCGAGGGGCTCGGCGCGTGGGCCGCCATGGCGATGGTGGTCGGCCACATCATTGGTACCGGCGTATTTCTCGTGCCGGGCGCGATGACGCGCGCCACCGGCTCGGTGGGACTCGTCTTCCTGGTCTGGATGGTGGGCGGAGCGCTTTCTCTGTTCGGCGCATTGACGATCGCGGAACTGGGCGCCGCCATGCCCGAGGCCGGGGGAGCATACATTTACCTCAGGCGCGGCTTGGGGCCGGTGTGGGGTTTCCTGTTCGGGTGGATGAACAACTTGGTCGGCAAGCCCTCATCCATTGCCACCATTGCTGCGGGTTTTCTGATCTTCCTGAGCTTTTTTGTGCCCGGGGTGCACACCGCCATTTTCACTTTGCACTTCCACGTGCCGTTCATCGGTCGCAGCTCCGAATTCGCATTCACCTGGGCACAACCTTTGGCCGCAGCCGCAATCGCCTTCATGAGCTTTATTAACTATGTCGGCGTGCGGTTGGCCGGTCGGTTGCAGGTGGTGCTGACCGCCTTGAAAATAGGCGCAATACTCGCGGTGGTCGTTCTCGGTTTCCTGTTCGCAGGAAAACGAGCAGCAAGCGCCCAGCCGTTTTTCCCGCACTCCTTAAGTGTCGGCCTGCTCTCGGGATTTCTGACCGCGATGGTCGGCGCGTTGTGGGCGTACGACGGGTGGATGGATTTGACGTTTGCCGGTTCGGAGATCGTCAACCCACAAAAAAACATTCCGCGTGCGCTGGTGGGCGGGACCATGACGGTGGGCGTGATTTATCTGCTGGCGAACGCCGTGTATTTTCGGGTGCTTCCCGCCGAGGCGGTGGCCGCAGCGCAAAACGTGGCCTCGGAAACCGTGCGTGTCTTCGCCGGAGCGCGCGCCGCCGCGTGGATCACCGCGGCGATGGTCGTCTCCGCGTTCACTACGCTTAACTCCTCAGTCCTCACAGGTTCGCGCGTGCCGTATGCAATGGCGCGAGACGGTTTGTTTTTTCGCGTGGCCGACGGAATCAATTCGCGTCATCGCACGCCTGCAGGAGCGATCGCCTTCCAAGCGGTGATTGCCTGCCTCATGGTCTTGACCGGCCAATTTGAGGATTTGTTCTCACTGTTCATCTTCGCTCAGTGGATTTTCTATGCCCTCGCCGTTGGCTCGGTCTACGGCTCACGGCGCAAGGAGCCTGATTTGCCGCGGCCGTATCGCGCGTGGGGCTACCCGGTAGTGCCGGGAATTTTTGTGGCGGGGGCTTTTGCCCTCACCGTAAATCTGTTCATCCAGCGCCCCGTCCGGTCCGTGATCGGGCTGCTGCTCATTCTCGCTGGCCTTCCCTTTTACCGACACTGGACTCGGGCAAGCTCAGCGGCTCGCGATGTCGCGCGGGGGTAGCTGCCTGAGGATGAAAAGGCACAACAGCACGCCAATGAATAGGCAGGCACCCGGCGCCAGAACCCTCAAGAGCTGTTAAAGGCGACGGGCAAGATCTAAACGTAGGCCGCGCGCCTCGCAGCCCGCTCCGAGGGGATCCGAAGAATCGCAGATTCGGCTTCCCGAGAGACGGCAATAGACGGATCGAGAACCTTTGCCAGAATTTCGATGCCTGTGACCAGCCGCGGCCCCGGACGCGAAAAATAGCTGCTCGCTTCGAGCGCATAGACTCGGTTGTTTTGTACCGCCGGAATTGCGCTCCACTGGTCGGGCAAAGCGAGCGACTCGTATTCCTGGCGGGCCTGCTTCCCCGAGTAGCCGCAGGGGGCGACCAGCAAGACGTCCGGCCTAGCTTCGACGACATCCTGCAGATGCACCCGGAAAGACGGCTTTCGGGCGCTGCCAAGCGCATCTTCCCCGCCGGCCGAGCGGATCATCTCGGGCACCCAATGGCCGCCGACATAAATGGGTTCGAGCCATTCGAGAAAGGCGACGCGCGGGCGGCGCGCCGAAGGATCCAACTGACTCTCCAGAATTCCCTGCCGCTTGCCAATTTCCGCCACAAGAGCCTCGGCTTGCGAACCTCGGCAAGCTGCCTCGCCAACCAGCAGAATGTCGCGCCACACATCGCCCAGATCCTGGGGGTTGAGAGTAAGCACTTCCGGGCGCGGGTCAAAGCGCGTCAGGGCCGTGGCGAAATCGTCGGGCGATGCGGCGCAAACATGACACAAGTCCTGGGTGATGATGAGATCAGGATGAAGTTTCTCGAGCTTCTCGAAATCTACCAAATACAAGCTTTCGCCGCGCGAAACATATTCGCGCACCAGCCGATCAATCTCGGCCGGAGAAGCACCCTCGGGCAAGCGCGAGTGAATCACTACGGGCTTGCTGCGGGCCTGCGAAGGAAAATCGCATTCATGGCTGACGCCAGCGATCTCACGGTCCAGCCCCAGCGCGAACAGAATCTCCGTCGCCGACGGCAGCAAAGATACGATGCGCATAACGTACCCACCTAACTCCTACCCAATCCATTAACCGAAAGAACTTTCGCCGAAAGCGGGGCTACTTGTAAAGATAGTATTTGCGACGAACCTGGTCAAACGACGCTAGCGCGTCCGACCAACTCGCGACAATTTTTTCCGGAGGCACGCCGTCCTTTATTTGCTGGACGGTGCCGGCATTCCCCAGGAGTCCCACGAGCTTGTCGGTGTCAAAGTCCTTTGGATAAAGCCTCTGGAGAATCTCGGCAATTTCCAGTCCGAGCCGCATGGACCGCACCACAAAACGATCCGTCACCCGGACGGACACGCCACTGCATCGCTCGCCGCTATGGGGGCCGCCAATGGGGATGAAAGACTTCGATTCAAAACGCAGGCCCGGCAGATGGCGCTCGTCGAGCGCGGCGGCGACGGCCTCCCCGTCAATCCAGGGAGCGCCGAACTCTTCAAACGGTGTTTGCGTGCCGCGGCCGACGGAAACGCCGGAAGCCTGTAAAATCTCAATCCCAGGATAAAGAATCGAACCTTTCGTAGTGCGCAGCGCCGGCGAAGGAGGAACCCACTTGATGCCGGTGCTTTCAAAGAAATAATTGCGGTGCCAGTTCCGCATGGGGATCACGTGGAGGTCGGCGCCGATGTGATTCTCGGAGTTGAAGAATTGGGCAAGCTCGCCAATGGTCAAGCCGTAGCGCACCGGAATGGGAAAGTACGCCACGAAGCTGGTTTTGTCAGGATCGAGCATCGGCCCTTCCACGATTTCTCCGCCCAAAGGATTGGGACGATCCAAAACAAAAAACGGAATTTTGCGTTTGGCCGCTTCTTCCATGCAGTAGGCCATGGTAACGGTATAGGTGTAGAAGCGCACGCCGGCGTCCTGAATATCGAAGACCAGTGCGTCGACGCCCTCGAGCATTTCATCGGTTGGGCGGCGCGTATCGCCGTACAAGCTGTAAATCGAAAGGCCGGTCGTGGGATCTTTCGAAGAAGCCACGCTTTCGTTGGCGCGGCCGGCGAGCCCGTGCTCGGGGCTGAACAGCGCGGCGAGTTTCAAGCCCGATGCCTGTGCGAGCAGGTCGATGTTGCTGCGGCCCAGCGCATCGAAGCCCGTATGATTGGTAATCAACCCGATGTGCTTGTCGCGGAGCGGCGCAAACTTTTCCGTCTCGAGAACGTCGAGCCCGGTCTGCACCCGAGCAGCGTGACCGGAGCGTTGACCGGAGCGTTTGGAGGAAGACCGCCTGGGGAAAGCGGAAGGCGCAAGCAAAGCAAACAAGAGAGTGAATCGAACGATTGTAGCGAGCGCGCGGTTCGTGGCCGTCAAAATGGTCCCCCTCAGTCCAGAGAGTAGAATGATATTCTGGAACACGCCGACCGCGGCCGCGTTGAGAGCACGGAATGCGTGTGCTATGAATAAATGCAGACTGCGGGCTGCGCGGGGGATTGTAACTGATGGAAGGACGCCGTGTCCGCTTTCTGTTCTTAATTCCCAGCTTATTGCTCATCCTTATGGCCCAAAAAGCACGCAGTCAAAACTCCAATCCATCCGAGGAGAAAGTTGCCGCCGCAAAAAGCCGCGGCAGCAGAAGCAGCCGACAGAGCCTCTCGCCCGCAGCAAGCGCCTGGGTGGAATCCACACTCGGCAAAATGACCGTGGACGAAAAGATTGGGCAGCTTCTGTTCACCACGTACTACGGAGGATTCACCGCCACCGACTCACCCGCCTATCAACAACTCTTGCACAATGTGCAGGATTTGCATGTTGGTGGATTCATCGTTATCACGCACGGCTCGCCGCTGGGAATCCTAAAGAGCCAGGCCTATCCGACGGCGGTGCTGGCAAACCAATTACAGACCAAATCCAAGCTGCCGCTGCTGATCGGCGCGGATTTCGAGCGCGGAACGGCGATGCGCTACGACGAAGGCACGTCCTTTCCCACGGCGATGGCCGTGGCGGCGGGCGGCAATCCAAAAGATGCCTATACGATGGGAAAGATCACCGCCGCGGAAGCGCGGGCAACCGGCGTCAACTGGGTCTATGCCCCGGATTCGGATGTAAACAACAACCCAGCCAATCCCATCATCAATACGAGATCGTTCGGCGAAAATCCGCAGCGTGTTGGAGAGTTTGCGACCGCGTTCATAAAGGGGGTCGAGGACGGCGGGGCGCTGGCCACCGCCAAGCATTTTCCCGGGCACGGCGACACTGCGGCGGATTCCCACATCGACTTGCCGGTGATTCCCGCGAGCCGCGAACGCCTGGAACACCTGGAGCTGGTTCCGTTTCGCGCGGCGATTGCGGTCGGTGCGGACGCCATCATGACCGGCCATCTCTCCGTTCCCGCGCTCGAGCCCGATCCGAACACGCCGGCGACGCTCTCGCAGAAGATTCTCGAGGGTCTCTTGCGCAACGAACTCGGTTTCCGTGGGCTCATTGTTACCGACGCGATGGATATGGGAGGGATCACGGTGCGCTATGCGCCGGGAGAAGCGGCGGTGCGTGCGGTGGTTGCCGGAGCGGATTGCCTGCTGATGCCGCCGGTTCCGGATGCGGCATTTGAAGCACTCCAAGGCGCGGTGAGGTCGGGACGGATTTCGAAGCAGCGGTTGGATGAATCGGTGCGGCGCATTTTGCAGGCGAAGGCGCGGCTGGGCCTGAACAAAAACCGGCTGGTGGATGTGAACGCGCTGAATCACCGATTCGGCAGCGTCGCCTGGCAGAAGGAAGCACAGGAGATTTCCGATCGCGGCGTAACGTTGCTGCGAGACAAGCCTCATCGTCTGCCACTCGATGGAACGAAGCCTTCGCGGGGGCTGCTGCTCGCGTTCTATGCGGATCCGGAACCCTATCCCGGAGAAGACCTTGAGCGCGAACTGCGCTCGCGCTTTGATTCCCTGACCACGCTGCGGGCGGACACGCGTTTTGTGAACGCCAGCATTTTGAAGCTGCCTTCCCCCGACACTTATGATGTGGCGATTGTCGGGTTCTTTGTACGCGTGAGCGATCGCAAGGGAAATGTGGACGTGCCGCCGGAGCAGGCCGCGCTCGCGGAACAAGTCTACAAAACCGGGAAGCCGGTGGTTACCGTAGCATTCGGGAGCCCGTACTTGATCGAAGAATTCCCGCAAGCGGAAACGTGGTTGGCGGTTTTTGGCATCAGCGATGTCGCGCAAATTTCCGCTGCGCGCGCGTTGTTTGGAGAAATTCCCGTACGCGGGCATTTGCCGGTGACCGTGCCGGGCGTGAACTTGAAGGCAGGATTCGGGATCGAGGTGCCGGCAAATCCAATGACCTTGCGGCCGATGGATGTGCGCGAGGATGGGCAACTGCGGCCGGCGTACGAAGTGGTCGAGAGAGCAGTGAAGGACAAGGCGTTTCCCGGAGCGACGCTCGCGGTGGGACTCCGCGGCAGAGTGGCGATTCACGCGTTTGGGAAACTCAGCTATGACGCAAAGTCGCGAGCCGTCTTGCCGACGACGATGTACGATATCGCGTCACTGACAAAAGTCGTGGTGACCACCACGCTGGTGGCGAAACTAGCCGAAGGCGATTTCGCGGTGCCGCTGGACTTGGACGCGAAGGTCGAGCGGTATCTTCCCGAATGGGCAAGCGGGCCGCAACCGGAATGGCGGCATCGCGTGACGGTGCGGCATTTGTTGACGCATACTTCAGGGTTGCCGCCGTTCAAGGAATACTGGCGAACTTCGAAAAGCAAGCACGATACGCTGACCAAGATTTTTGCCGAGCCGCTCGAGTATGAGCCGGGAACGAAAGAAGTTTATTCAGACCTGGGGATTATTTTGATGGCGGAGATCATCGACCGACTGACGGGAAAAAAGCTCGACGATTTGGCGAACACTTTTATTTTTTCGCCGCTAGGAATGACGAACTCGATGTACAAACCGCCGAAGAAACTCTGGCCGACGATTGCGCCGACGGAAATCGACAACCATTACCGGCACCGGCTCATCGAAGGCGAAGTCCACGACGAAAATGCCTATGCGATTGGCGGCGTGTCAGGGCACGCGGGAGTTTTCAGCACAGCACCGGATCTGGCGGCGCTTTGCCAGATGCTGCTCAACGGTGGCGTGTACGCACATCAGAGGATTCTGCGGCGTGCGACGGAGACGCAATTCACCACGCCGCAACAGCTCTCGGGCGGGACGCGCACGCTGGGCTGGGCCGTGCCGACAGCGGAGGGGCTCGCCGGACATTATTTTTCAGGGCATAGTTTCGGACACACCGGCTTTACGGGAACTTCCATTTGGGTCGATCCGGACCGGCAACTGTTTGTGGTCTTTCTGACAAATCGCGTGCATCCGACGCGGGAGAATCAAAAGATTCAACAAGTGCGACGGGATTTGCACGATGCCGTGATGCAGGCGCTCGGATTCGCAACGACTGCAGCGCATTGAAGTTGTGAGTTGGCTGGTCGAAGGCCGAAGGCGCGAAATATGGGGACGCTACTCGAAGACCTAAGATATTCCATTAGACAACTTGTTAAGAGCCCGGGACTCACGCTGACGGCGTTAGTTTCCCTGGTACTGGGTATTGGAGCAACTACGGCGGTGTTCAGCGTCATCTACGCGGCGCTGATCAACCCGTATCCTTTCGTCGGCGCGGATCGCATTGTGCGGCTTACGATTCAAAGCAAGGCGGGCCAGGGAGACTGGGCCAATCTAAATGGGCCCCAGATCCAGCGAGTGCGGCAACTAGGCATGGTGGAAAGCCTGCTGGCCATGGATTACCATGCGATGATCGTGACCGGCCACGAGCTGCCGGAGAATGTCAACGCGATCGGCCTGATCTCGAACGGCTTCACCGACTTGGGAGTGCCGCCGGTACTCGGACGGGGACTCGTGCCGTCCGACTCGATCGACGGGCAGGACCCGCAAGCAGTGACGGTGTTGTCGTACGCCTTTTGGCTGACGCACTTTCTTTCGGACCCGGATGTCGTGGGAAAGACAATTCAACTCGACCGGAAGAACTACTTGATCGTGGGAGTTGCCGCGCCACGATTCCGCTGGTACAGCGCGGATGTGTACCTGCCACTGAAACTCACGCAAGATCCAGGACTGCTGTACATCATCAATCTGCGGCTGGGGAAGGGAGTAACGCACCAGCAGGCTGATGCGGCGCTCGAACCTTTGCTGGACCAATTCGCCAGAGAAACGCCGAACCGCTTTCCCGAGCACTTCCGAGTGCGGGTGGAGGGATTGAACGAGTGGGTGGTGAGGAGCATCAGCGGAACATTGTATCTGCTGTTCGGCGGCGTTGCACTGCTGTTGGCGATCGGGTGCGGGAACGTGTCCATTTTACTGTTGGCACGGGGCACGGCCCGGCAGCATGAGTTGGCGGTGCGCGCAGCCATCGGGGCGGGGCGCGGCCGCATCATGCGACAGCTGTTCACGGAGTCTCTGCTGCTGGCGGCGATCGGCGCAGGCCTGGGTGTGCTTGCATCTTATGGGATTTTGGCGGGTATTCGCGTACTACTGCCCCCCTACGCGTTCGCCCCGGAAGTGGTGATCCGCATCAATATGCCGGTACTGCTGTTCAGCATTGGAGCGGGACTTGCAACCGGGGTTCTCTTTGGATTGTGGCCGGCGTGGCAACTCTCGCGAACCCCGGCAGGCCAACTAATAGGGTCGAACGCGCGGCGCATAACAGGAAACGTGGCGGGACGGAGAGCGCACAGCGTGTTGATCGCCGGTCAGGTTGCGCTGACGCTACTGTTGGTGGCCGGAGCGGGGGCAGCGATGGAGGCCTTTGTGGGGCTCGTGCATAAGCCGCTTGGGTACGATCCGCATAACGTGATGTCCGTGGGAATACCGCTCCACGACGGCGCCTTCACGACTTGGGCCGCGCGAGCCGCCTATATCGAGCAAATGCGGGCGAAAGTAGCAGAGACGCCGGGAGTGACCATGGTGGCGATTTCAAGCAACGCCACCCCCCCGCGGAACGGGTGGAATTCGCGATTTGAGATTCTGGGCAAACCTGCCTCGGAAGAACAGTTGGGATCCATTAATCTGGTGAGCCCGGGCTATTTTCGAGCTTTGCGCATTGCGCTTCGGCAAGGGCGCATATGGACCGATACGGAAAACCATGACGGGGCCCATGTCGCCATCATCAACCGGACCTTTGCGCACCGGTACTTTCCGAATGGCGATGCCATCGGACACTCGGTGAAGTTGCCGGGAATGGAAGATAATCCCCCGACGATCCTCTCTGCGCAAAGGATAGCCGACGCGTGGCTAGCGATTATCGGCGTGGTAGAAGATGCACGGAACGCCGGGCTTAGGGACCCCATCAAGCCCGCGGTCTATGTACCCTATACGCTCAGCATGAGTGGCGGAACGCAGATTCTGGTGAGATCGGAAGTGCCGCCGCTAACCCTGCTGCGCGCCGTACAGCAGCAGCTGACCCGGGTCAACCCCGAGCAGCAGACCTACAGCATCGTCAGGGACCTGGAAACCTGGATCACGGATGTGCCGGAATGGCAGCAGGAGCATCTGGCGGCGTGGATTTTTGGAATTCTGGCATGGCTGGCACTGGCTTTGGCTGCGGTGGGATTGTATAGCGTGGTGTCCTACGTCGTGGCGCAACGCACCAACGAGTTTGGAATCCGCATGGCGTTGGGGGCACAGCCCGCGCAGGTCATGAGGATCGTATTTGCGTCGACGGTCGGAAGCGTGGGGAGCGGGATTGCGGCTGGACTCGCGCTTACGTTCGCGATGAACAGGATGGTCGAGAGTCGGGCAGGCGGAAACCTGTGGGACCCGATGATTCTGGTTGGGGGAACGCTGTTATTGAGCCTCGCGGCAATGATCGCCTGCGCGATACCAGCGCGGTACGCCTCCAGGGTGGACCCGATGGTAGCGTTGAGGTTCGAATGAAGAGGGTGAAGCAAGATTAAGTTAAGCCGGCCGGTCGTAGGAAGCCGGAAGGGTTGCGATTGGCCAACTAGTTTGGGGTTTTCTTGGCGGTCTCTTTAAGAAGTGTTTTGGATTTCGCGCTCGAAAGCTGCTTTTGTCGACCATGCCGGGATGCACATCGGCGATTTTGCCGTTGCGGTCGATGAGCAAGGTTACCGGCATGCCTTTGCCGACGCCGAATTGCTTTGCGGATGCAAACGTTCCAACCACGAGCGGTAGTTGATTTTGTACTCGCGCAAGTAGGGCTTGACCGATTTCCAACCGTCATCGTCGAGCGAAGCCCCGACAACGGTCAAGCCGGTCTTGTTGTATTTGTCCTGAAACTCCATGAACCAGGGGATTTCTTCCTTACAGCCTTCGCACCACGTGGCCCAGAAATCGAGCAAGACGACATGCCCTTTGTAGGTGGAGAGATTGACACGCCTTTAGAGTCAGTGAGCGCGACCTGGGGAAGAGGCTTTCGGGAGTCCACCGGGGTCAGGTCGGCTGGGGCAGTAACCGGCAGAACGACGGCAATAGTGGGCACGATCCCCATAAAGGTTTGGCGATGCATTTGTGACGACCTCCTCGATAGCAAATTACCCGACTGCGAGCGCGCGCTGATCTAAGTTTTCTGATGAGAACACCAGCGACGAGAGCCCCTATCGAGTCCAGGCTTCAAAAATCGACAGGGGCCATTTTTGCGCACGGCACGAGAAAGCGAAGACTGCATAATCTGCGTATTAGCCGGAGCGAATGGATGGCCGAGGCAAGCAGCTCCTTATTCGACGATCTTTTGCTGGACATCCAAGGCTGCTTGGGAAAGATCGGAGGGGCGGCCGAGGTCGCGCCAGTAGTATTGGTCGGCCCGGAACGCTAGGATTTTTTGGCCCTCGGCGGCGAGACGGAGATAGGCGTCAATGATGGAGAAGGCGCCTTCCTCGTTGAGCATGCCGAGTAGGCGCGGGGAAATGACGTGAATGCCAGAGAAGGCAAGAAGGAGTGGCGGGTGGGAAGAGAAAGCCGATTCCCTCGCTGCGCTCGGGATCAGCGTGTCCTTCCCCGAGATGCGGCGACCGACAAGGAGGTTTTTGTCGTCGAAGAGAAGGAGGCGGGAGGAGGCGCGGGACCGGACGGCGAGAGTGGCCAGGGCGCCTTGTTGGTTGTGGAATTGGAGCATGCCGCGAAGGTCGATGGTGCTGATGACGTCGACATTGTGAAGAAGGAAAGGTTCGTCGGAGCTGCCGGAGGGGTCTGGTTTTTGACCGCGCTTTGACTGGGTTGACGCTTTGCCGGAATCCCTCACCTCGCTCGGGCTGACACCAGGCTTGATTTCGCCAGCCTGCGAAGCCGTAGCCTGACGAGAAGCTTCAAGGAAGAACCAGGCCGCTTTTTTGAGGCCGCCGCCGGTGTCGAGCAAGAGATCGTCTTCGCGAGAAACTTCGATGCGCATGCCAAAGTCGTTGCGGGATTTCAGGTAGTCGACGACCATATCCGCGAAATGATGAACGTTGATGATCACTTCATTGATCCCAAAAGAGCGGAGACGCGTGAGGGTCATTTCGAGGAGCGTGCGGCCGGCGACTTCCACGAGGGCCTTCGGGCGTGAGTCGGTAAGCGGCCGTAGGCGCGTGCCCAGGCCGGCAGCGAGGATCATGGCTTTCACGGAAGAACCGGTGCCGGGTGGCGAGTGACGGGTGGCGAGAAAAAACGAGAAGGGAGGGTCATTCGGCGAGATTTCCTGCCACCGCTTGCAACAAGCCTTGTTTTTCGAGTTCGAGATGGCGCACCAGGACTTCGACGCCGTTTCGGCCGCGCAGATGCTTCGCGAGTTGTTCGCCAAGATAGACAGAGCGGTGCTGGCCACCGGTGCAACCAAAGGACACCATCAAGTTTTTGAAGCCGCGCCGCTGATAGTTTTCGACGGTCGCATCGATCAAGCTAAACACACCGGCAAGGAACTGATGCACGCTCTCCTGTTGATGCAGATAGTTTATGACCGGCGTGTCCCTGCCCGTGAGTGATTTGAAGCGTTCTTCCCTGCCCGGATTCGGGAGGCCACGGCCATCGAAGATAAAACCGCCGCCGTTGCCGGTTTCGTCCTTGGGCAATTCGTGGTGAAAGGAAAAACTGAAAACGCGGACGACCAAATTGTCGGCTTCGGAAGAAATGCTTTTGAGTTTTTCCGAAGCGAGCATGCTCCGGAACGCGCCGAGCAGCGTGGGCAGCTCGACAGGCAATTGAACGTTGTGGACCAACCAGCGAATGTTTTTCAGGGCGTAGGGCACGCTTTGCAGGAAATGGGCTCGGCGTTCGAAAAAACCGCGGTATCCGTACGCGCCCAGCGCCTGCATGATGCGGACGTAAACGTACGCGTAAAAGTGGTGCAGGAAAGCTTCGCGGTCGACGGGGATGTAATTGGCGAGCGCGCGAAGATAATCGTACAGAAGGTGATCGCGGAGTTCGGGCGGGAGGTCGGCCTTGGCGTCGAAGAGCAGTGAAGCAAGGTCGTACTGCAGGGCGCCTTTCCGGCCGCCCTGGTAGTCGACGAAATAAGGTTGGTCGTCGCGCAGCATGATGTTGCGCGACTGAAAATCACGGTAGAGGAAATAGTCGCGCGGGGCGCTGAGAAGTAAATCGGTGAGACGGTTGAAGTCGCTTTCGAGCGCATGCTCGTTAAAAGGAATGCCCGCTAGGCGCAGAAAATAGTACTTAAAGTAGTTCAGGTCCCAGGCGATGGATTGGCGATCGAAGCTCGCGGCGGGATAACAGACACGGTAGTCCAAATCGCCGGCGGCTTCGACTTGGAAGACCGGGAGGATGGCAACGACTTTGCGGTAGGCTTCCACCACCGCGGGAGCGATGTTTTCGCCGGTGCGATTCTTACAGAGAAATTCGAACAGAGTAGTATCGCCAAGGTCTTCTTCAAGATAAGCGCCGTGGTCGAGGTCCTCGGCGTAGATTTCCGGAACTGGCAGGCCGTGCCGGCGAAAATGCCTGGAGAAGGCGAGGAAGGCGACATTCTCTTCGCGGCCGCCGTAAAGAATGCCAACCGCGGTGACGCGGTCGTTGGCAAGGCGGATGATTTTGCGGCCCGAGCCGCCGAATTCACCCTGCAACGGCTGAATGCGCGTGGGCGCTGCGTGGAAATGCTGCTCGAAAAGGGTCTTAAGAACATCCAGGGACATAAGTTCCTTCCATCGTTCTCAGAAAGATGGATCGGGCCGAGCGGCCTCTAGCATAGCCCATTCTGACAGCGGAAGCCTGTGCGGGTGTCCGTGGTTGTGCCTAGAAGTACAGATTGACAGTTCGCGCCGAGTATTTTCTGGCGGCTCGTTATAATGTAGGCATGCCCAAGCCCCATTTCGGAACTTCTTTTCCCAAAGAATCTCGACGGACCGAACAGAGAAACACAGCTTCACAAAACCTCGACCGCATGACCGCACGGGAAATGGTCACGCTGATGAACCGCGAAGACCGCAGGGTGGCGTTCGCGGTGGAACGGGAGATTCCTGCGATTGCGCGGGCGGTTGACGCAACCGTGGCGGGGATTCGCAACGGCGGGCGGCTGATTTATGTGGGCGCGGGCTCGAGCGGGCGCATGGCAGTGCTGGATGCGGCGGAATGTCAGCCGACGTTTGGGACGCCACCGAAGCTGGTGCAGGCGCTGATAGCAGGTGGAGGACCGGCGATTACGCGGGCCGTGGAAGGGGCGGAGGATGATGTGCGGCACGCCGAGCGCGAGTTGAACACGAGAGAACTGACGCACAATGACGTGGTTGTCGGAGTGACGGCGAGCGGGACGACCCCCTACGTACTGGCGGCACTGCGATTCGCGCGCGGGCGCGGGGCAACCACGGTCGCGATCACTTCGAACCGGAAAATGCCCGTGGCGCGGCTGGCGAAAATTGTGATCGCGGCGGAGGTGGGGCCGGAAGTCCTGACGGGTTCGACACGGATGAAGGCAGGGACAGCGCAAAAAATGGTGCTCAACATGCTGAGTACCGCGACGATGGCGCGGCTTGGACATGTTTATGAAAACCTGATGATTGATGTAGTTCAGACAAATGAGAAGGTTGCGAAGCGGGCGTTGCGGATTTTGGCGGAGGCAAGCGGAAGAAATGTGTCTGCGGCGGAACACGCTCTGCGGGCGGCGGGACACAACATGCGCGTTGCGCTGGTGATGCTGAAGCTGGGAGTTACGGCGAAAGAGGCAAGGAAGAGAATGAAAGCGGCAGGGGACAATTTGCGGGTTGCCCTTGGTGAGATGAGCGACGTGGCCGGTGACCAGTGGCGAGTGGCGAAGAAAAGACGCGGAATGAAAAATGGATAAGTTTCTGATCAAAGGCGGGAAGGCACTACGGGGAAGCGTGGCAGTAAGCGGGGCGAAGAACTCGGCGCTGCCGGTGATGGCCGCGGCACTGCTGACTTCGGACAAAGTGGTGGTGCGAAATGTTCCGAGGGTGCGCGACCTGGTCACCATGAGCAAACTGCTGGCGTTCATGGATGCGAAGGTGACGGTCGCAGCAGTGCCGGCGAGCGTTTACGAAATCGAAGCACCCACGCTGAATCATGCCGAGGCGCCGTACGAGCTGGTAAAGACCATGCGCGCGTCCATCCTGACGCTGGGGCCGCTCATGGCACGCGCCGGGGTGGCGCGTGTTTCATTGCCGGGCGGGTGCGCGATCGGAGCGCGCCCCGTGGATTTGCACTTGAAGGCACTGGAGCAGATGGGCGCGGAGATCGCCACGTCGCACGGCTACATCGAAGCGAAGGTCCGTGGAAACAGTTCGCGAGGCCGGCGGTTGCAGGGCGCGCACATCGCGTTTGAGAAAATTACGGTGACAGGCACGGAAAATATCTTAATGGCCGCGGTGCTGGCGGAAGGCGAGACGGTGATGGAAAACGCAGCACGCGAGCCGGAAGTGACCGACTTGATCGCGATGCTGCGGAGGATGGGTGCGCAGATTTGCGGAGACGGGACGTCGACCCTGCGGATCCGCGGCGTGAAAGAGCTGCACGGTACGGAGCATACGGTAATTCCAGACCGTATCGAGGCGGGAACATTTCTTGTGGCTGGTGCGATTACGGGCGGCGACTTGACAATTAACAACTGCCTGGCGGGGCATTTGGGCGCGGTCATTGCGAAGCTCGAGCAAACAGGAGCGCGGATTGACATCGTCGATGCCACGACTATTCGCGTGAGGGGCGCTCGGAAACTGGTGGGCGCGGACGCTAATACCGAGGAGTATCCGGGATTCGCTACGGACATGCAGGCACAGTATATGGCGCTGGCCACACAGGCCGAAGGCACATCGGTGATTACCGAAACTATTTTTGAGAACCGCTATCTTCACGCCAGCGAGATGGCGCGCATGGGCGCCAATATCTCGGTGGATGGAAGGCGCGCGGTGGTGCGCGGTCCGGCGCAACTGTCGGGCACCACGGTGCAGGCTTCGGACTTGCGCGCAAGCGCGGGGCTGGTGCTGGCAGGCTTAGTGGCCAGCGGCGAGACGCTTATTGATCGGGTGTATCACATCGACCGCGGGTATGAAGGGATCGTCGAAAAGCTACGCGCCGTGGGGGCTGATATCGAGCGCGTTCATGCCCCTGGCGCATGACGCACCAGCAAATGCCTTGTTGACACTAGGAAGGTCTTACCGGATAGTTGCGCTCCGAGAAGGAGGGAGTTCATGGAGCAATGGCAGCGGAAGGTTTCAAGAAGGGATGCGCTTAGGTTGTTAAGCGCGGCAGGCGGGTTGGCGATGGTAAAGTGGTCTCAAGCCCGGGCAAGCGTTGCCGAGCAGCTGCCGGTTAACCAACAGATCGAGCCGTTTACCGGGCCAGGGCCCAATCCTCATTGGAATTCGGTTGGGCCCTACGTAAACGAACCGCAGAAGGCGCCGCTGATTCTCTTGACGGACCGACCAGTGCAACTCGAAACACCTAGAAGCTACTTTCGGAGCGTACTCACGCCGAACGACGCGTTTTACGTTCGCTGGCATTTGCCGGACATCCCCCATCGTGTTGATCTGGCGGAGTGGAGGCTAAAAGTCGAAGGCAACGTCGACAAGCCACAGACGCTGAGCTTCAGCGATCTCACGGAGAAATTCAAACCTGTCTCGGTGACTGCGGTGAACCAGTGCTCGGGGAACTCGCGAAGCCGGTTCCAGCCGCGTGTAGCCGGCGGGCAATGGGGCAACGGAGCGATGGGCAATGCGGTGTGGACCGGCGTTCGGCTGCGCGAACTGCTGGATGCCGCGGGGGTCAAGCAAGGATCGGTTCAAGTGCAGTTTCAGGGACTCGAGACAGGCCAGGGACCGAAAGGCTCCGGCTCGAACGTTTTCCTGAAATCGCTGGAACTTTCCGATTCTGCCTTGGACGAAGCGGTTGTGGCATACCTCATGAACGGTGAACCGCTTCCAATGTTGAATGGATTCCCGCTGCGGCTGGTGGTGCCCGGGTATTTCGCAACCTATTGGATGAAGTGCCTGACCTGGATTCGTGTTCTTGGTACGCCGGACGAAAACTTCTGGATGAAGACCGGGTATCGCGTTCCCGACACCCCGCGCGGTAACACCACGCCGGAGGAAATGAAAGCGGGTGGGGTTAGGACCGTTGCGATCTCGAGGATGCCGGTGCGATCCTTTTTGATTTCGCCCGATGGTAGCTCCAAAATTCCAGCGGGGATAAGCGTCACCCTGCAGGGAATTGCCTTCAGCGGCTATGGGAAGATAGTCAAAGTAGAAGCCTCTGAGGACGGGGCGAAAACGTGGAGGGAGGCGCGGCTCGGCCAGGATCACGGGGCTTATTCGTTCCGAACGTGGGAGGTGGTGTGGACGCCGAAAATAGCGGCGAGTTACACGGTGGCGGTGCGCGCCACGGATGAAAAAGGCCATGTGCAACCCGATGAGCCCGTCTGGAACCCTGGAGGATACTTGTGGAACAGGATTGAAAAGCAAGAAATCGTAGTGGGCAAGGTGAGCGGAGGGGCGTCGCGATGAGAAAAAGGTTGAGCGTGTTGATTCCGGGCCTGATCTTGATCGCCGTGGGGACGGCCGTATTCGCCCAGTTCCAGAGCGGCTCTTATGGCTCGACCCAAACAAACAGCATAGAGCAGACCGTTCCCCCACAACTTGCGCAAGACGGCAATTTCTCCGTGGCCCCTTTCCCTTCCTTTGTCCCCGAGTTGGCGGAAGGAGAAGGGCGAGCGGAAACGCAGGACTTTTGCACGACATGCCACAGTACGCGGTACATCACCATGCAGCCGCCGTTGCCGGCGCCGACTTGGGATGCGGAGGTCAACAAGATGATCAAAACCTTTGGCGCGTCGATCCCGGAAGCAACCGCGAAGGAAATCATTTCCTATCTTCAGGAACATTACACCCCGGAAAACCGGAAACACTAGGGACGGAGCACGCTCCGCCGCATTGCTCTCTGCTTGGCGTTTGGTTTCGTATGACCTGTGGTTATTCGCGGGTGCCGGAATGGCCGGAGCCGCTTTCGCCGCCGGACGGGCCCGGGTTGTGACTACCGGCTGCCGCCTTCTGTTGCTTCTCGCGCGCTTCCTTGAGCAGCGCCTTCCGCGAGAGGCGAATCTTGTTGCCCTCGATGGAAAGCACCTTTACCAGGACCTGGTCTCCAAGCTTCAGTTCGTCGCGAACATCGCGGATGCGATGCTCGGAGATTTCGCTGATGTGCAATAAGCCGTCGGTGCCGGGGAACAGTTCGACGAAAGCACCGAACTCGGCGAGGCGGACGACTTTGCCGAGATAGGTCTTGCTGACTTCGGCGCTGGCCGTCACTTCCCGGACCATGGCGAGAGCGGCATCGCCTGACGCCCCGCTGGTCGAGAAGATGTGCACGGTGCCGTCTTCGAGGACGTCGATCTTGACACCCGTCTGTTCGGTGATGGACTTGATTTTTTTCCCGCCTGGACCGATGAGGTCGCGGATCTTGTCTGTTGGAATACTGAGTTTGTAAAGGCGCGGCGCATAAGCAGAAATCTGCGTGCGCGCGGTGTTCAGCGTCTGCTCCATGGCATCGAGAATCTGAAGGCGCGCTTTTTTGGCCTGGGCCAAAGCTTCGCGCATCATATTGATGCTGATGCCCAGGACTTTGATGTCCATTTGCAGCGCGGTGATACCGTTCCGCGTGCCGGCCACTTTGAAGTCCATGTCGCCGTAATGATCTTCGGCGCCCGCGATGTCCGTGAGGATGGAGTATTTTCCGTTGTCGCTGACGACCAGGCCCATGGCGATGCCCGCGCAAGAAGACTTGATGGGCACGCCAGCGTCCATCAGGGCGAGCGAACCGCCGCAGACCGTGGCCATCGAAGAAGAACCGTTAGACTCCATAATGTCGGAAACCAGGCGCATGGCGTAGGGAAAGTCCGCCTCGGGCGGAAGCATGTTCATGAGCGCGCGCTCGGCCAGAGCGCCGTGGCCGATTTCGCGCCGACCGGGACCGCGCAGGAACTTGACTTCGCCCACGCTGAATGGCGGGAAGTTGTAGTGCAGCATAAAACGTTTGAACTGGTCTTGCTCGAAGAGCAGGTCAAGGCGCTGCATGTCTTCCTTGGTGCCCAGCGTGAGCGTGGCGAGCGCCTGCGTTTCTCCTCGTGTAAAGAGCGCGGAGCCATGAACGCGCGGGAGCAAGCCGACTTCGCAAGTAATCTGGCGAATCTGGTCGAAGGCGCGGCCATCGGGACGCCGGCGGGCGTTCAGGACGTCGTCGCGGAAGATATTCTCGCGCAAGCGTTCAAAAGCGCGCTTGGTAAGCGTGCGCTTCTCGTCCATCTCTTTCTGAGGCTCCTCGGGAATGGTGGCGAGGATTTCCTCTTTCAGGGCATCGACCAGGTGATAGCTTTCCTTCTTTGGATGCTTTTGGGTATTGAGCGCGTCGTGCAGCCGGTCGCCGTATTTCTTTTGCAGATCCTTGTAGATGCCTTCGTCGAAGGGAAGCGGCTCGACGGCCACTTTCTTGGGCTTGAGCTGGCCGTGAAGCTCCTGAATAGCCGCGACGATCTTCCTGATTTGTGCGTGGCCGAATTCGAGAGCATCGGCAACCGTTTCCTCGGAAACCTCGAGAGCGCCGGACTCCACCATGACGATGGCTTCTTCCGTGCCGGCGATGACGATGTTCAGCAGGCTCTTCTTTTGTTGAGCAACGGTGGGGTTGGCGATGAGCTGCCCATCGAGCAAGCCGACCCGGACACAGGCAATGGGCTTCTCAAACGGCAGGTCGGAAGCATAGCAGGCGGCTGAAGCTCCGGTGACGGCGATGACATCGGGGTCGTTGTCGCTATCGGCGGAGAGCACCATGCTGACAATCTGGGTTTCGTTGCGCCAGGCTTCCGGAAACAGCGGGCGGAGCGGCCGGTCAATCAACCGGGAAGTCAAAATCTCTTTTTCCGAAGGGCGTCCTTCGCGCTTGAAGAAGCCGCCGGGAATTTTTCCGGCGGAATAGGTATTCTCGCGGTAGTCCACGGTGAGTGGAAGGAAATCTCGCTCGTTGGCTTCGGAAGCCATACAGGCGGTGGTCAGCACTACCGTATCGCCATAGCGCGCTACAACCGCGCCATTGGCCTGTTTTGCAATTTTTCCAGCTTCAAGAATCAGCGGACGCCCGCCGACCTCCACGGTAACCTGATGAGGTGCGTGTGAATTTTCAGACATGAAAGATTTCCTTTGGCCCCGGCCCGGCCGGGGTGATTGAAGGGCACTCGCATGACCAAGGCCCGTTTACAACAGGCTGCCCGTTTTGCGGACAACTTCGAGGAAGAAAAGAAGGAGGAGTCGTTTGGGAAAAACCCGGGACCAACTACACCACGAGATATTGCGGCACTACTTCTGCCGGACGCCTGAGGACAGACTCCGCGTGGAATTTGTCACTTCCTGAGAACGCAATGGATATCGCCCTGA
>Ga0182033_10000283_pt1 | contig 23991 bp, 19 predicted proteins | sample tim00Cox0000000H_FD_125968 | JGI IMG/M metagenome (GOLD analysis project Ga0182033, IMG submission 125968) | Lab enrichment of tropical soil microbial communities from Luquillo Experimental Forest, Puerto Rico - timezero.00C.oxic.00.000.00H | ecosystem: Environmental > Terrestrial > Soil >...
AAGAGGATGAGGAAGATACCCTTGTAGACGATGATCGTAGAAATAGGGATACTCTCCTATGAGGGATTTAGCGGGGAAATTGGAACAGCTTAACCCGCGTCTATTACCTAGACACCCTGATCCTATTTCACGTCGTGAGGATAGACCGCCGCCGGCGGCCACAATCTGCTCATGGTCGGCCCGCCCGGCGCCGGCAAATCGATGCTGGCCGCACGGCTGCCAACTATTCTTCCGCCGCTTACGCCGGCGGAGCTGCTCGAAGTCTCGATGATCGCCTCGGTGGCCGGCGAGATCGAAGGCGGCGCGCTGACCAACCGCCGGCCATTCCGCGCGCCGCACCATTCCGCCAGCATGCCGGCGCTGGTCGGCGGCGGCTTGCGCGCACGGCCCGGCGAGATCTCGCTCGCCCATCATGGCGTGCTGTTTCTCGACGAGTTTCCCGAATTCGCGCCGCAGGCGCTCGATTCGCTGCGCCAACCGCTCGAGATCGGCGAGGTCGCGATCGCGCGCGCCAATCATCGCGTGACCTATCCCGCGCGCTTCATGCTGGTCGCCGCCATGAATCCGTGCCGCTGCGGGCGCGCGAGCGAGCCGGGCTTCACCTGCAAGCGGGGCACGAATGCGCGCTGCGCGGCCGAGTACCAGGGCCGCCTCTCCGGGCCGCTGATCGACCGCATTGACCTGCACATCGAAGTCCCCGCGGTGACCGCTGCCGATCTGATCTTGCCGCCGCCGACGGAAGGAAGCCGCGAAGTGGCCGAGCGCGTCGCCCGCGCGCGCGAGATTCAGGCGCAGCGCTACGCGGAAATCGGCCTGTCGCACGTGCGCACCAATGCCGCGGCGCAGGGTCCGCTGCTCGAGGACGTGGCGCGGCCCGATGCCGGCGGGCTTGCGCTCCTTCGCGATGCCGCCGACGCCATGCGGCTTTCCGCGCGCGGCTATCACCGCGTGCTGCGCGTCGCGCGGACGTTGGCCGACCTCGACGGCGCCGAGCGCGTCGGCCGCGTGCATTTGGCCGAGGCGTTGTCGTATCGGGCGCTGGCGGATGAGGTGAGAAGGGCAGCGTGAGTCGAGAGCGGCGGCGCCAGAATGGTGCCGTTCACCAGGCTTATGAGGACGAGAACGTGACCAGAGCCGTGTGCGTGAAATGCGGAGCGATGAAGTTTGGCGCCCTTACCACATGCGACCGATGCGGCACATTGCCGAACACTGACGTTGACTTGGGATATTCGATGGCTCTCACAGATCACTACTTCTCAGTCAATGATTTGAAACGATTCTCTGACACGATCAAAAAAGGACAACCAATATCTGAATATCAAGATGAGACGCTCAAAGAGACAGCAAGAATGTTCATTGAAGATTTTAGAGTAGCCGGCGACGAATGATTCGATCAAGCCGCATTCTTCCGTTTGATAAATCCAATCACAACCGCCGCAGCGCCACTTCCTCGACCAGGTGGCTCTCGCTCTTCTTGAGGATCAGGTCGGCACGTTGCCGCGTGGGCAAGATGTTCTCGTGCAGATTGAGCAGGTTGATGCGCCGCCAGATCGCGGCTGCGGTGTCCCTCGCCTCCGCGTCGGACAAGGTGGCATAGCGGTGGAAGAATGATTTGGGGTCGCGGAACGCGGTTTCGCGCAAGGTGAGAAAGCGGTCCACGTACCAGCTCAGCAGCACGTCTTCGTCAGCGTCGAGGTACACCGAGAAATCGAAGAAGTCGGAGACGTAGGGGATGGCCTTGCCGTCCTTGGGCGGCCGGCCGGCCTGCAGCACGTTGAGGCCTTCGACGATGAGGATATCGGGACGATCGATCTCCACCCAATGGTTCGGGATCACATCGTATACGAGGTGGGAATAGACCGGCGCGCGCGCCGGACGCCGGCCCGCTTTCACGTCGGTGAGAAAGCGCAGCAGCGCCGGCAGGTCGTAGCTCTCCGGAAAGCCTTTTCGCTCCATCAGGCCTTCGCGCGCGAGAATCGCGTTTGGATAGAGAAAGCCGTCGGTGGTGATGAGGTCGACCTTGGGCACGTTCGGCCAGCGCGCGAGCAGGGCTTGCAGCACGCGCGCGGTGGTCGATTTGCCCACCGCCACCGAGCCCGCCACGCCGATGATGTACGGCATCTTCGCGTCCTCGGTGCCGAGGAAATTCTGTTGCGCTCGGAACAGGCGCTGAGTGGCAGCGACATAGAACGACAGAAGACGGGACAACGGCAGATAGATTTCCTCGACCTCCTTCATGTCGAGGCGATCATTGAGCGAGCGCACGCGGCTCACCTCCTCGGAGGTGAGCGTCATCGGCGTATCCTCGCGCCGCTCCGCCCATTCCGCGCGGGAAAAGATGCGATAGGGCGAGAGCTCTTGCTCCGTGCGCTGTTCCATCACCGCCCTGCTCAGCCTTTGCGCGACGCCTTTTCCTCGAGCCCGGAGCGCTGCGCGCGTTCGGCAAGCGCCGCTTCCACGTCGGCTAACCTGATGCCGCGCGCCTCGAGCACCACCAGCAGGTGGTAGATAAGATCGGCGGCTTCCGCGATCAAACGCTCGCGATCTTCGGTGACTGCCGCCAGCATGGCTTCGGTCGCCTCCTCGCCCAGCTTCTTCGCGCAGTGCGCCACGCCGCGGTCGAGCAGCCGGCGCGTATAGGAAACGTCGGCGCTGGCCTGCGCACGCTCCTGCACGCGCTTTTCAAGATCGTGGACAGTGAAGCTCATCGGACTGGCTCGGGCTTGTGCATATCATCTCTGCCTCGCCGCGGGGAGAGGATCACTTCACATGCCGCCCGCGCGGGCTAGCATGCCGCGATGGCTGGCCCCGTTCTCGACTTCTGGTTCGATTTCGCCTCGACCTATTCCTACCTCGCAGCCATGCGGATCGGGCTGCTTGGCGAGCAAGCCGCCGTGCGCGTGCGCTTTCGCCCATTTCTGCTGGGGCCGATTTTCAAGGCGCAGGACTGGATCACGTCGCCGTTCAATCTTTACCCGGCCAAAGGCCGCCACATGTGGCGCGACCTCGAACGCCAGTGCGCCGAGCTCGCGCTGTCGTTCCGCCGTCCCGATCCGTTTCCCCAGAACAGCCTGCTCGCCGCTCGCGTTGCGCTGGTCGGGCTCGACCAGGCGTGGGGCAAGGACTTCTGTCTCGCCGTGTTCCGGTCGGAATTCGGCAAGGGGCGCTCGATCGAGAGCCGTGCGGCGATAGGCGATGTCCTCGCGGAGTTAAGTATCGATGCAGCGCCGGCGCTCGAAGCCGCCCGGTCGGATGCGATCAAGACGCGATTGCGCGCGCAAACCGACGAGGCGCAACGCCTCGGCTTGTTCGGCGCACCGAGCTTCACCACGACCGACGGCGAATTGTTCTGGGGCAACGACCGGCTGGAGCAGGCGCTGCGCTGGCAAAAGCGAATAGCGAATGGCGAATAGGGCCAGGCGTATCGACCCGCGACTCGCTACTCGCTTCACGGATCGAGTCGCATCGGCAAACCGGCCCGCGCCATGTAGCGCTTGGCCTCGGCGATCGTGTGCTCGCCGAAGTGGAAGATCGACGCCGCCAGCACCGCAGTGGCGTGGCCGTCGCGGATGCCTTCGACGAGATGATCGAGCGTGCCGACACCGCCCGAGGCGATCACCGGCACCGGCACCGCGTCGGCGATGGTGCGGGTGAGCGGGATGTCGAAGCCCTGCTTGGTGCCGTCGCGGTCCATCGAGGTGAGCAAAATCTCGCCCGCACCGAGCGCCACCACCTCGCGCGCGTAATCGACCGCGTCGAGCCCGGTCGGATTGCGTCCGCCATGGGTAAAGATCTCCCAGCGATCCGCCGTGCAGGGGTTGGACACGCGCTTGGCGTCGATCGCGACCACGATGCACTGATCGCCGAATTTTTCCGCCGCCTCCTTGACGAAGGCGCGGCGCGCGACCGCTGCAGTGTTGATCGATACCTTGTCGGCGCCGGACGCAAGCAGCTTGCGGATATCCTCGACGGTGCGCACGCCGCCGCCGACCGTGAGCGGCATGAAGCAGGCTTCCGCGGTGCGGCGTACCACGTCGAGGATGATGTCGCGGTTCTCGTGGCTCGCGGTGATGTCGAGGAACGTGAGTTCGTCAGCACCGGCCGCGTCATAGGCGATCGCCGCCGCCACAGGATCGCCGGCATCGCGCAGGTCGAGGAATTTGACGCCCTTGACCACGCGGCCGTCCTTCACGTCGAGACAGGGAATGACGCGAACCTTGAACATGGTTCATGCCGTAGTGCGCGCGGCGCGGATCAGCTGCAAGGCCTCAGCGGAATCGAGCCTGCCGTCGTAAAGCGCGCGGCCGGCAATCGCGCCGGCGAGTTTTTTCGCGCGCGGCTGCAACAACGCTTTCACGTCCTCGATCGAGGCGAGCCCGCCCGAGGCAATCACCGGAATATCCACCTTCTCCGCCAGCGCCATCGTCGCATCGAGGTTGAGGCCGGTGAGCAGGCCGTCGCGGGAAATATCGGTGTGAATCAAGGCTGCGACACCCACATCCGCGAAGCGCTTGGCCGTGTCGAATACGGTGAGTTCGGAGCTTTGCGCCCAGCCCTCGACCGCAACCTTGCCGTCGCGTGCATCGAGCGCGACCGCGATCCGCGCCGGATAGAGTGCCGCGGCTTTGCCGACGAGAGCCGGATCGCGTACCGCCGCAGTGCCGATGATGACGCGCGTGACACCGCTGTCGAGCCATGCCTCGATGGTATCGAGGTCACGAATACCGCCGCCGAGCTGCAGGGGAATGGTGGTCGCTTCGATGATGCTTTCCACCGCCGCGACATTGACCGGCTTGCCGGTAAACGCGCCGTCGAGATCGATCACGTGCAGGTACTCGAAGCCTTGCGCCTCGAACGCCTGCGCCTGCGCGGCCGGGTCGCGGTTGAATACGGTCGCGCGCGCGGTGTCGCCCTGCTCGAGCCGCACCACCGCGCCGTCCTTGAGGTCGATGGCGGGAAACAGGATCACGACGTGCGTCCTTCGCCTTCCCGGCAACGGGAAAGCGGAAGCAACCCGGCACCAGTGTCCCGATTCCGAAGTTCGCACATTCTCGCGGCACCCTCTGATGCGAACTTCGGAATCATGGGGACACTGGCAACGCTATTGATTCTAGTGCCGCTTTGAACCCCGAAGTTCGCAACCACCCTTGCCGCACGATCGTGCGAACTTCGGGTTCGCGGCACTAGCCATCACGGCTTCCACCTCAGGAAATTGGCGATCAGCCGCAAGCCGAGCCGCTGGCTCTTCTCCGGATGGAATTGGGTGCCGACCATCGTCTCGCGGCCGACCACGGCGGTGACCGGCCCGCCGTAGTCCGCCTCGGCGACGAGGTCGGCGCGCTCCGACGGCTTGAGATGGAACGAGTGCACGAAATAGGCGTGCAGGCCTTCCGGCCCGACCGCGATGCCCTCGAGCAGCGGGTGCGTGCGGCGCGCGTTGAGCGTGTTCCAGCCCATATGCGGAATCTTCAGGTTGGGATCGGCCGGCGTGATGCGATCGACCTCGCCGGGGATCCAGCCCAAACCCTGCGTCACCACGTATTCGCGGCCGCGCTCCGCCATGAGCTGCATGCCGACGCAGATGCCGAGAAACGGCCGCCCGCGTGCGCGCACGCTTTCTCCGAGCGCCTCCACCATCCCATCGATCGCATCGAGCCCGCGCCGACAATCCGCGAACGCGCCGACTCCGGGCAGCACGACGCGGTCGGCACGACGAACCGCCTCGGGATCGCTGGTCACCACGATCGGCTGGGCGAGCCCCTCCTCGTCCGCCGCGCGTTCGAACGCCTTCGTCGCGGAGTGAAGATTTCCCGAGCCGTAATCGACGATGGCGACGGTCACCGCGGGGCTCCCGGTTCGGGAAACAAGCCGGTGACGTCGGCGGCCGGCGGCCGGCGCAGGTTTGGCACTGCCGCCGCCGATTGGGATGGCGCGCGCGGCTTGCCGTAGCGACCGGTCTGCGTCACCCAGCTATCGAAGAATCGGCGCTCGGCGGCATCAATGCTGTCTCCGACGACGATGCCGACGCTGCTCCAGCCGCGGCGCGCGAGAACCCGGCGGCGCAGGGTTGCCGCCTCAAGTCCCACGAGCAACGAGAGCAGCACCGCGCCCGTAGTCATCATTGTCCGGGATGCACCGACCGCGCCGAGCGCGAGCTCGAGCGCCACGATCACGATCAGATAAAGGACGAAGGCCAGCCACAGCCGGTGCCGCAGCATCCACAGCGGCGGCACCAGGAACGCCCAGAACGAGAACCGGTCACGCACGAACACGAAACGCTCAGGGTCCGGCGCGGATTGGCCTCGCTTCAGCGGCGGCGCGTAGACGGCATAGACGGACATCGTCGTTCACTTTCTCGGGCGCGCGCGGCAGCGAACTCTCACCCGCCCAGGGAACCCTTGGTCGAAGGCACCTCGTTCGCTGCGTACGCGTCGATGGCAACGGCGGCGCGCAACGCGCGCGCCAATCCCTTGAAGCAGGATTCGGCGATGTGGTGGTCGTTGGTGCCGTAGAGCGTCGTGACGTGGAGCGTCACCCCGCTGTTGATGGCAAAGGCCTGAAACCATTCCTGCACCAGTTCGGTATCGAAGCTGCCGACCTTGTCGCGCACGAATTGCGCCTCGAACACGAGAAATGGGCGCCCGGAGATATCGAGCGCCACGCGGGTGAGCGCCTCGTCCATGGGCACGTGCACGTCGGCATAGCGGGTGATGCCCTTCATGTCGCCGAGCGCTTGCTTGACCGCCTGGCCCAAGGCAATGCCGACGTCCTCGGTGGTGTGATGATGATCGATGTGCAGGTCACCTTTCGCCTTCACGGTGAGATCGATCCGCGAGTGGCGCGCCAGGAGATCCAGCATGTGGTCGAGAAATCCGATCCCGGTCGCAATCGAAGACGCGCCGGTGCCGTCGAGGTCGATTGCGACCTCGACATTGGTTTCCTTGGTGGTGCGTTTGACCGCGCCCTTGCGCATGCAACCTGTCCGCCGTTGGCGCCGCCTTTTATCAGGGGTTCGTCCCCTTCGCTACACCGGCTGCCGGCGCAATTGCACCGGCCTCACGCGATAGTTAAATGACTTGCGGCTCCGGCATTCACGCATGCAACCGTCCTCCCCCGATCTCTGGCACGGCACCACCATTCTCACCGTCCGCAAGGCCGGCACGGTCGTGATCGGCGGCGACGGTCAGGTTTCGATCGGACAGACCATCGTCAAGGCAAACGCCAAAAAAGTTCGCCGTCTCGGCAAGGGCGACGTGATCGGCGGCTTTGCCGGCGCAACCGCCGACGCTTTCACGCTGTTCGAGCGGCTCGAGGCAAAACTCGACCAGTATCCGGGACAGCTCACCCGCGCCGCGGTCGAGCTTGCCAAGGATTGGCGCACCGACCGCTACCTGCGCCGGCTCGAAGCCATGATGATCGTCGCCGACGCGCAGGTGTCGCTGGTGCTCTCCGGCAACGGCGATGTGCTCGAGCCGGAAGCTGGCGCGATGGGTATCGGCTCCGGCGGCAATTACGCACTCGCCGCTGCGCGCGCGCTGATGGCCGGCCCGCTCGACGCCGAGGCGATCGTGCGCAAGGCGATGGACATCGCTGCCGACATCTGCGTCTACACCAACCGCAACATCACGATCGAGACGCTGAGGGCCACCTAAACGATGGCCGCTCGCTACCATTCCCGCCCGCTCACGCCGGCCGATTCGCCGCTCGTTGCGGGCGGGCTTGCCTGACGGTGAGCGATCCATGACCGACTTCTCGCCGCGCGAAATCGTCTCCGAGCTCGACCGCTTCATCATCGGGCAGGCCGATGCCAAGCGCGCGGTCGCGATCGCGTTGCGCAATCGCTGGCGACGGCTGCAGCTCGACGAGAAGCTGCGCGAAGAGGTGTTGCCCAAGAACATCCTCATGATCGGCCCCACCGGCGTAGGCAAGACCGAGATTTCCCGCCGTCTCGCCAGGCTCGCGGCCGCGCCGTTCATCAAGGTCGAGGCGACCAAGTTCACCGAAGTGGGCTACGTCGGCCGCGACGTCGAGCAGATCATCCGCGATCTGGTGGAAGTCTCCATTGCGCAGACGCGGGAGCGTAGGCGCAAGGACGTGCGCGCGCGCGCCCAGCTCGCCGCCGAAGAGCGCGTGGTCAACGCCCTCGTTGGCGAGAGCGCGAGCGCCGCCACCAAGGAGACGTTCCGCCGCAAGCTGCGTGTCGGCGAACTCAACGACAAGGAGATCGAGATCGAGGTGCAGGCACCGAGCGGCGGCTTGCCGCTGTTCGAAATCCCGGGGATGCCGGGCGCGCAGATGGGCGCCATCTCGATCGGCGACATCTTCGGCAAGCTCGGCGGCGGCCGCACCAAGACGCGCCGGCTCACGGTTGCCGAATCCCACGACATTCTGATCAACGAGGAATCCGACAAGCTCCTCGACAACGATCAATTGGTGCTCGAATCGATCAAGGCGGTCGAGCAGAACGGCATCGTTTTTCTCGATGAGATCGACAAGATCGCGGGCCGGGAAGGCCGCGTCGGCGCCGACGTGTCGCGCGAAGGCGTGCAGCGCGACCTCCTGCCGCTGATTGAAGGCACGACGGTTTCCACCAAGCACGGCGCGGTCAAGACTGATCACGTGCTGTTCATCGCGTCCGGCGCGTTTCATCTGTCGAAACCATCGGATCTGTTGCCGGAGCTACAGGGACGCCTGCCGATACGCGTCGAGCTGCGCCCGCTCACCCGCGACGATTTCCGGCGCATTTTGACGGAAACCGAGGTGTCGCTGATCAAGCAGTACGTGGCGCTGATGGCGACCGAAGGGGTGAACCTCGAATTCACCCCCGACGCGATCGACGCGATTGCCGATGTGGCGGTCGCGGTCAACTCCAGCGTGGAGAATATCGGCGCGCGGCGGCTGCAGACCGTGATGGAGCGCGTGCTCGACGAAATCTCGTTCGCCGCGCCGGACCGCCACGGCGACACCGTCACGGTCGACGCGGCCTATGTGCACAAGCACATCGGCGACCTCGCCAAAAACGCGGACCTGTCGCGGTTCATCCTCTGATCGCTCCCGCACCGCGCATCTGGCGCCGAAGAGCCGCAAACCCAACATATCCTCATGAGCGAGGCGGCGTGGGCCGTGCGAAAGGCGGCCGGATCGCCTCGCAGCGGAGGCATGCGATGGTGAATTATCTGCGCACCGCCATTTTGCTGGCCGGGCTCACCGCTCTGTTCATGGGCGTGGGCTATCTCATCGGCGGCGCCGGCGGCGCGGTGATCGCGCTCATCATTGCCACCGTCATGAACCTCGTCAGCTACTGGAACGCCGACCGACTCGTGCTGGCGATGCACGGCGCGCAGCAGGTGGACGAACGCACGGCGCCCGAGCTTGTCGCCATCGTGCGCGAGCTTGCCCAGCGCGCCGGACTGCCGATGCCGCGCGTTTATGTCAGGGACAATCCGCAGCCCAACGCATTTGCCACCGGCCGCAGTCCCGAGCACGCGGCTGTAGCTGCGACCACCGGCTTGCTGCAGATGCTTTCCCGCGAGGAAATCGCCGGCGTGCTCGCGCACGAGCTCGCCCATGTGCGAAACCGCGACACGCTGACCATGACTATCACCGCGACCATCGCCGGCGCAATCTCGATGCTGGCGCAGTTCGGATTGCTGTTCGGCGGCAATCGCGACAGCAACGGTGGGTTGGGCCTGATCGGCACGCTTGTCATGGTCATTCTGGCGCCGATCGCCGCCATGATCGTGCAGATGGCGATCAGCCGCACGCGCGAATACGCGGCCGACGAACTCGGCGCGCGGATCAGCGGGCGCCCCCATGCGCTGGCGTCGGCGCTCGTCAAGATTTCCGGCGCTGCCGCGCAGATCGAGAACCCGACGGCCGAGCAGACGCCGGCGACCGCGCACCTTTTCATCGTCAATCCGCTGCGCGGCCATGCGATGGATAACCTGTTAGCGACGCATCCTTCGACCGAGAACCGCATCGCCGCACTCGAGCACCTGGCGGCACAAATGGGACTCGGCCGATTCAGCCGTGCGCCGGCTATGCCCGACTATCCCGCGCACTCGGCGAGCCCTTGGCGCAGGAGCAACGCGCGCGGTCCTTGGGGTTGATGCCGCGCATGGCGGATCAGCAAAGCGAGGCGCGCACATCGCCGACACCACCGCCTGGCTTTCCCGCGCGCCGCCTCGCCGCTGACATCCTCGATGGCGTGCTGCGCCGGCGCCGTCCCCTCGACGAGCAGCTCGAAGACATGTCGGCGCATCCCGATTACGTGGCGCTTGCCGAGCGCGACCGGGCGCTGGTGCGCGGCCTCGTGACCTCGGTGCTGCGGCGGCTCGGCACGCTGCGGCATCTGCTTGGTCAATTGCTCGAGCGCGGCCTGCCTGCCGACGCGCCACGAGTTGAGCCCGCGCTGCTGTTGGGTGCTGCGCAGATCCTGTGGCTCGACGTCGCTGATCACGCCGCGGTCGATCTCTCCGTACGGCTCGTTCAAGGCGATCGGCGCGCCGCGCGCTACGCGGGCCTGGTCAACGCGGTGCTCCGCCGCGTCGCGCGCGAAGGCGCGCGGCGCCTCGCCGACGTGGATCAGGTCGCGCTCGACACGCCGCCCTGGCTGATTGCGCGCTGGGTGAAGAATTACGGGGCGGAAACCGCGCGGGCGATTGCCGCAGCGCATGCCCGCGAGCCAGCGCTCGACCTGACCGTGAAAAGCGATGCCGCGCATTGGGCGGAGAAACTCGGCGGCCGCGTGCTCCCGACGGGATCAGTGCGTGCCGTCGTGCATGGGCCGGTCACACAATTGCCAGGCTATGACGAAGGCGCGTGGTGGGTGCAGGACGCCGCCGCGGCGCTGCCGGCAAAGCTGTTCGGCGACATCCGCGGCTTGAGCGTCGCGGACCTATGCGCGGCACCAGGTGGCAAGAGCGCGCAACTCGCCGCCGCCGGCGCCAAGGTCGTTGCCGTTGACCGCTCGCCAAGCCGGATCGAGCGGATGCGGCAGAACCTCGCGCGGCTTCGCCTCGAGGCAGAGACAATCGCGGCCGACGCAACACAATGGCGCGGCGGATCGTTCGACGCGGTCCTGCTCGATGCGCCCTGCTCGTCGACCGGGACGATCCGGCGCCATCCCGACATCCCCTGGCTCAAGCGCGAGAGCGATATTGAGGCCTTGGCGGCCCTGCAAACGCGGCTGATCGCGCAAGCCGCCGAGCTCCTCAAGCCGGGCGGTATCCTGGTCTATTGCACCTGCTCGCTCGAGCCGGAAGAGGGATCGGACATCGTGCGCGATCTCCTCGACCGACGTTCCGATCTGCGCCGCATGCCCATTTCCGCCGAGGAAATTCACGGCGAGCCGGAGTGGATCAGCGCCGATGGCGATCTGCGCACGCTGCCCTGCCATCTTGCCGATCCGGACCCGCGCATGGCGGGTCTCGACGGCTTCTACGCGGCGCGGCTGCAAAGAAATTAAGGAATCCTAAATGGTTGGCCGCGAACCTGCCGTTGGCTATGGTGCCGCTGGCGGGACCGGCGCCCGCCGTCGAGGGGAGCCAAGGTCGCGATGTCGCGCGTTTCGATCGCGGAACGCACACGCTTGTCCGTGTTCGTTGCCCGTGGCCTTGTTCGCAAGCTCACCGGCCGCGTCACCATGCCTCCTCTGGTCGGCTGGCCGGTGTCGTTCGGCAAGGCCGACCGCCTCCTGATCGCCCCGCAGGATTTGCGCACCGCCGACGCCACCCGCGCCGCCGAAATCTATTCCGGGCGCTTCGTTTTCGCGGGCAAGGTCGTCAGCTGCGAATCGCGCTTGCCGTTTCAGATCGTACCGCCTTCCGAAGATTGGGCCGTCGCACTGTTCGGCTTCGGCTGGCTGCGGCATTTGCGCGCCGCCGGTTCGGCAATCAGCCGCGCCAATGCGCGCGCGCTGGTCGAGGAATGGATTGCGCTCAATAGCTCGCAGGACGCAGTCGCCTGGCGTGCCGACGTGGTCGCACGCCGCGTCATTTCTTGGCTGTGCCAGGCGCCGCTCGTGCTCGACGATGCCGACCTGCGGTTCTATCGGCGGTTTCTGCGCTGCCTGACCCGGCAGGTGCGCCAGCTGCGGCGCGCGCTGTCGGAGACGCGCGACGGCGTGCCGCGCTGCCAAGTGGCGATCGCGCTCGTCTATGCGGCGCTATGCATGGCCGGCCAGCAGCGCCATATCCGCACGGCTTCGAAACGCTTGTGCGACGAGTTGATCCGGCAAATCCTGCCGGACGGCGGACACATCAGCCGCAATCCCGGCGCCTTGCTGGAATTGCTGGCCGACCTTCTGCCGCTGCGCACCGCATTCACGGCGCGCAATCTCTCTCCGCCGCCGGCGCTGCTCAACGCGATCGACCGAATGATGCCGATGCTGCGCTTCTTTCGGCATGGCGACGGCAATTTCGCGCTGTTCAATGGCATGGGGCCGACGGAAACCGACCTGCTCACCACCATCCTTGTCTATGACGACGCGCGCGGCGCGCCGCTCAGCAATGCGCCGTATTTCGGATACCAGCGGCTCGAGGGCGGCGGCACGCTGGTCGTGATGGATACCGGCCGCGCGCCGCCGATCGCGGTGAGCCAAGAGGCGCACGCCGGCTGCCTCGCCTTCGAGCTCTCGGCCAAGCAAAATCGCATCGTGGTCAATTGCGGGTTGCCGGTGGCGAGCCGCGAAAGCTGGCGGCAGGTCGCGCGCACCACGGCCGCGCACTCCACCGTCACATTCAACGACACGTCGTCATGCCGCTTCATCGAAGCGGGCCCGCTCAAGCGCATGCTCAGCGGCACCCCGATGATCGACGGTCCGCGCGAGGTCAGCGTCAGCCGCGACGATACCCGCAGCGCAGTCGAGCTGCGCGCCGCGCACGACGGCTATGCCGAGATGTTCAACGTCATGCACCAGCGCGTGCTGCGGCTCGCGGGCGACGGGCGGCGGCTCGACGGCGAGGATATCTTCACGCCGGCGCGCGGCGAAACCATCGCGGCGGGCCAGGATGAATTTGCCGTCCGCTTCCACCTGCATCCCTCGATCAAGGCCAGTCGGCTCAGTGATGGGCACGCCGCCATGCTGATGACGCCGAACAAGGAGGTGTGGACCTTCGATGCTCACGAGGACCGCATCGAGATCGAGGAAAGCGTGTACCTTGCGGCGCCCGACGGCCCGCGCCGCACCGCGCAGATCGTCATTTACGGCAGCGCCCGCGAGCTGACGCGCGTGCGATGGTGCTTTGCCTTTGCGACTCACGCCGGCGCCAGCGTGGGGGCGCGCCGCGCGCGCGACGCGGAGCCGCAGCTGCCGCTGTAGCGCTGGAACTTCAAATTGTTTGGCCGGCGCTTCCAGGTAGGGTTTCCCCACGCGCGGCGACAAAGGCGTGGATGGCCGTAGTGGGCGGAGCCATGGCGCGGTACAGAGCGCTTTGGCTGTGCTATCGCCTCTCGTGCCATGGCTGACCAGCTGCGCCGCATCACCCGCGCTCTGCTTTCGGTTTCCGACAAGACCGGCATCGTCGATTTTGCGCGCGCGCTCGCGCAGCGCGGGGTGGAACTGATTTCGACCGGCGGCACGCGCAAGGCGCTGGCGGACGCGGGACTGAGTGTCCTCGACGTGTCGGAGCTGACCGGCTTTCCCGAAATGATGGACGGACGCGTCAAGACGCTGCATCCCAAGGTGCACGGCGGCCTGCTCGCGATTCGCGACAGCAAGGATCATGCCGTGGCGATGCGCTCGCACGACATCCGCCCGATCGATCTGCTGGTGGTCAATCTTTATCCATTCGAATCCACCGTGGCGAAAAATGCCGACTTCGATACTTGCATCGAGAACATCGATATCGGCGGCCCGGCAATGATCCGCGCCGCCGCCAAGAACCACGCCGATGTCGTGGTCGTGGTCGATCCCGCCGACTACGCGTCCATTCTCGCGGAGCTTGCGCAGCATGACGGCGCGACGACCTCGGCATTGCGCCAAAAACTTGCTGCCAAGGCTTATGCCCGCACTGCAGCCTACGACGCGGCGATCGCCAACTGGTTTGCGCAAAAGCTCGATGATCCGGCGCCGGCATATCGCGCTATCGGCGGGCATTTGATTGAGCCGTTGCGTTACGGCGAAAACCCGCATCAATCGGCGGCATTCTACCGCACGCCGGAGCAGCGCCCGGGCGTCGCCACCGCGCGTCAGGTCCAGGGCAAACAGCTCTCCTACAACAATATCAACGATACCGACGCGGCCTATGAATGCGTCGCCGAATTCGATCCGCACCGCACCGCCGCCTGCGTGATCGTCAAGCACGCAAATCCCTGCGGGGTCGCCGAGGGCGAAAGTCTGCGGGACGCCTATCGCAAGGCGCTCGCCTGCGATCCCGTGTCGGCTTTCGGCGGCATCGTCGCGCTCAACCGCAGGCTTGACGCAGAGGCCGCGCGCGCCATCACCGAAATTTTCACCGAGGTCATCATCGCGCCCGACGCGAGCGAGGAGGCGATTGCCATTGTCGGGGCGAAAAAGAATCTGCGCCTGCTGCTCGCCGGCGGCCTGCCCGATCCGCGCGCGGGCGGCACCATGGTGAAATCCGTCGCCGGCGGCTTGCTGGTGCAATCGCGTGACAATGCGGTGGTGGACGACATGTCGGTCAAGGTCGTGACCAAACGCGCCCCGACCAATTCGGAGCGCGCCGACCTCGCCTTTGCCTTTCGTGTCGCCAAGCATGTGAAGTCGAACACGATCGTTTATGCCAAGGATCGCGCCACGGTCGGAATCGGCGCGGGCCAGATGAGCCGCATCGATTCCGCGCGCATCGCCGCGCGCAAGGCTGAGGACGCCGCCAAAGCGGCAGGCTTGCCGGCACCGCTGACCAAAGGGTCGGTTGTTGCCTCAGACGCATTCTTTCCGTTTGCCGATGGGCTTCTCGTTGCAATCGAAGCAGGCGCGACCGCGGTCATTCAGCCCGGCGGTTCCGTCCGCGACGATGAGGTGATCAAAGCCGCCAACGACCACGGCGTCGCCATGGTGTTCACGGGCACCAGGCATTTCCGGCACTGACACGGGCCGGACGACGCGTGCCGGCGGATTAGTTCTTCACCAAGTCCGCCAGCAGGCTCGCCGCCACGGAGAGCTTCGACAGCGTCAGGCCGGAATCGGCGATCTCGTTGACCGACAGGCGAACGCGCTCGACTTCGCTCTTGTGCGCGGCGACCCAGGCCTCCACGGCTGCTGCGCCGCCCATGCCGCTGCCGACGATGACGGCAGTGAGCCGCCGCTCGGCCTCGCCGATCGAGTCGAGCGCGCGGTCGAGCGCCAGCCGATCGAAATAGTCGGCGATGACGATGCCGCGCGCCGCGGCGGTGATGCGATCCAGACGGAAGAAGGCGGCAACGGCGAAATACGTGGCGGCGACCTCGGCCACCGCACGACCGGTTCGGTTGGCAACCATGACGATGTCCGGCGCCGCGCCAAGCGCGGGCAACATGGCGATGCGGCGCGCGAGAGGCTCCGGCACGCCTTGCTTCCCCAGATCGTCGGCGCGCGTTCTGGACGCGGCAGACGCAGCCTTGGGCAATGCGACCTCGAGCGCCGCCGCAACCGCGGCGATGCCCTCGCGATAATGGGCGACGATCGCGGCGAGCCCTCCCGTCACATCCACGTTGCGCAGGAACCAAACCAGCCGGTCCAGCAGCAAATCCTGAACCGCCTGATAGAGCTCGAGCTGCAGTGCGCCGGAGATCTTGTTGTCGAGCGCGTCGATCTCGCCATTGAGCGCGGTCATGTCGTAACTGTCGCGCACGGCGGCGAAGGCAGCGGCGATACGCGCGGCTTCCGCGCCGGTCTGATCGGCAATGCGCACGAGGAGCGACGGGCCGCCGCGGTTGATCATCGAATTGGCGAGCTGGGTAACGATGATTTCGCGGCGCAGCCGGTGCCGCTCCAGCGCATCGGGAAAGCTTTCCGCGACCGCTCTCGGAAAATAGCGGCCGAGCTCACGGGCGAGATAGGGATCGTCCGGAACGTTCGACTTGAGCAGCTCGTGATTGAGCGAAAGCTTGGCGTAAGCCATCAGCACCGCAAGCTCCGGACGGGTCAGCGCCTGGGAGCGCCGCCGACGCTCGCCGATTTCCGTCTCGTCCGGGAGAAATTCCACGGCCCGGTTGAGCTCGCCTGAGGTTTCCAAGGTCTGCATCAGGCGTTGCTCGAAGCCGAGGTCTTCGAGGCCGCGCCGTTCCGCCAGCGAGAGCGCAAGGCTCTGCAGATAATTGTTGCGCAGGACCAGCGCCGCGACCTCCTCCGTCATGTCGGCCAACAGCGCGTTGCGCGCATCGCGTGACAGGCGTCCGTCGCGCACAGGCAGCGCCAGGGCGATCTTGAGATTGACCTCGATATCGGAGGTGTTGACGCCGGCGGAATTGTCGATCGCGTCGGTGTTGAGCCGCACACCGCGCAGCGCCGCCTCGATGCGCCCGCGCTGGGTCATGCCGAGATTGGCGCCCTCGCCGATCACCTTGCAGCGCAGCTCGGCCCCAGTGACCCGGATCGCGTCGTTGGCGCGGTCGCCGACTGCCTCGTCGCTCTCCGACGCCGCGCGCACGAACGTGCCGATGCCGCCGAAGAACAGAAGATCGACCGGCGCCTTGAGAATGGCGTTGATGACCTCCTGCGGCGTCGCCTTTGCTTTGCCCAAGCCGAGAACCGCCTGCGCCTGCGCCGAGAGCGCGATTTCCTTGAGCGAGCGCGCGAACACGCCGCCGCCGCGGGAAATGAGGTTTCGGTCGTAGTCCCGCCAGCTCGAGCGCGGCAGGTGAAACAGGCGCTCGCGCTCGGCAAAGCTCGTTGCCGGATCCGGCGCCGGATCGATGAAGATGTCGCGATGATCGAATGCGGCGACGAGGCGGATGGTGCGTTCCCGCAGCATGGCATTGCCGAACACATCGCCGGACATGTCGCCGACGCCGGCAACCGTGAACGGCGTCGCGCCGATGTCGACGTTCATCTCGCGAAAGTGGCGCTTGACCGATTCCCAAGCGCCGCGCGCGGTGATGCCCATCGCCTTGTGGTCGTAACCGGTCGAGCCGCCGGAGGCGAACGCGTCGCCGAGCCAGAAGCCGCGCTCCTCCGCAATCGCGTTGGCGATATCGGAGAACGTGGCGGTGCCTTTGTCGGCCGCGACCACGAGGTAGGGATCGTCGTCGTCGTGGCGCGTCACGTTTTCCGGGGCAATCACCCCGCGCTCGCTCACGTTGTCCGTGACGTCGAGCAGCGTCGCGATGAAGAGCTTGTAAGCAGCCGTGCCCTCTTCCAGCACCGCCTCGCGCGGCGAGCCGATTTGCGGCAACTGCTTCGGCACGAAGCCGCCTTTGGCACCAACCGGTACGATGACCGCGTTCTTGACCTGCTGCGCCTTGACCAGGCCGAGAATCTCGGTGCGGAAATCCTGCGGGCGATCGGACCAGCGAATGCCGCCGCGCGCGACCTTGCCGCAGCGCAGGTGCACGCCCTCGAGACGTGGCGAATACACGAAAATCTCGTAGAGCGGCCGCGGCAGCGGCAGGCCTTCGAGCTGACCGCTTGCGAACTTCACGGCGATGAGCTGCTTGGGCTGTCCATTCGCATCGATCTGATAAAAATTGGTGCGGATTGCCGCCTGCACGGCGTTGAGGAAATGGCGCAGGATGCGATCCTCATCGAGGCTTTCCACCCCTTGCAGCGCGGTCTCGATCGCGGTGGCGATCTCCGCTTCGCGCGCTTTGCGCTGCTCGGCCGAGACATTGAGCCGCGGATCGAAGCGGGTGTGGAATAGCCGCACGATGTCGGCCGCAATCGCCGCGTGTTTCACCAGCGTGGACGCCATGTAGCCTTGCGAATACGCGACCCGGATCTGGCGGAGAAAGCGGGAGAGGGCGCGGATCAGGGCGACTTCCCGCCACATCAGCTCGGCGGCGAGGACAAGCGCGTTATAGCCGTCGTTTTCGGCACCGCCGCGCATCACCATCAGGAACACCGTTCCGAGCCGGCGCTTCACCGCGTCGAGATCGACCGCGCGCCCGTCGGCGCGCTGAAGCAGCATGTCGTGAAACCAGACCTCGGAGCTTGCCTCTCCGCCGCGCGCGATGAGATAGGTCCGCTCGTCGACTACATTGAAACCGATATTCTCGAGCACCGGCACGCGCTCGGAGAGCGGAATCGGCCGTCCACAGCTCCAGACTTTCAGCCGGACGGCGCTGCTCTGGTCTTCATCGCGGCGGTGAAAATCGACGCCGAGCGGGCGGCTCGGCGACAGGCTCTCGATGACGCGGATGTCCGCGACCGCGGCGGCGGGCGAATAGATCTCGCAATAGCCTTGCGAGAACGCCGTGCGGTAGCGCTGGAACAGGGCACGCGCGCGCGCCGCCTCGTGGACGCGGGCGAGCTCGTCGGCGAGCGTATCGGTCCAGGTGCGCACGATCGCCTCGACCGCGCGTTCGAGGCTGGTGCGCTCGGGATCGGGCGCCTCGCCTTCCAAGCGGCCGATGATGAAGTGAACGCGAACGAGCGGCCCTTCCGGGAAGAATGGGCGAAACGCGCTCACCCGCCCGTTGTAGGCGCGCGCGAGATGATCGCCGATCTTCTCGCGCGCCTTGCTGTCGTAACGCTCGCGCGGAACATACACCAGCACCGAGACGAAACGGTCGAAGCGGTCGCGGCGCGGCAATACGCGCACGCGCGGCCGCTCGTCGAGTTGCAGCACCGCCAAGGCGAACTGATAGAGCGTGTCCTGGTCGATCTGGAACAGCTCGTCGCGCGGATAAGTCTCGAGCACGTTGACCAGTGCCTTGCCGGAATGCCCATCCAGATCGAAGCCGGCGCGCGACAACACATAGTCGACCTTACCGCGCAGATAGGGGATCGCACGGGTCGAACTGGTATAGGCGGTCGAGGTGAACAGGCCGACGATGCGCAGCTCGCCGATCGGCTTGCCGTTTGCGTCGAAGCGCTTGACACCGACGTAATCCATGTGGACGCGCCGGTGCACGCGCGAGCGCACCGCGGCCTTGGTGACGATGAGCAGGCTCGGCTCGCGCAGCAGCGCGCGGATTTCCGGCGTGATGACGAGGGGCTCGTTCCAGCGGCGCACTACCGGCATGTCGCGCGAGCGCAGAACGCCGAGTCCGCTCTCGAACACCGGCTCGAGCAATCTGCCGCCGTCCGTGAACGCGTAATCGCGAATGCCCAGAAAGGTGAAATTGTTTGCCACCAGCCACTGCAGGAAATCGACGGCCTCGGCGATCTCCGTCACGGACAAGGGCGGCGGCTGACGCTTGAGCTCGGCAATGGTTTCGCGCACGCGCCCGAGCATCGCGCGCCAGTCGGCAACGCAGCCGCGCACGTCGCGCAAAACCTGCTCCAACGCGGCGACGATTTCGGCACGCTGCTTTTCGCTGTCGATGCGGCTGACATGAAGATGAATGAAGCTTTCCCGCAGCGCGCCGTCGACAGCCTGCGTGCCTTTGAACGCGACCAAACGGCCCGCCGCGTCGCGCTTGACCGTGAATACAGGGTGCAGCACGAGGAACGCTTCGATGCCGCGCTCGTTGAGCTCGCCGAGCACGGAGTCGAGAAGAAACGGCATGTCGTCGTTGACGATCTCGAGCACGGAAACCGTCTTGAGCCGCGGGTGGTTGCCGGTCCCTTCCGGCGAATTGAATCGGATGTTCGCTGTGCCGCGCTTGCGCACGGAGATGAGCGCCCAGGCATCGGCCGCCAGCTCGGCAAGCTCGCGCGCCGCGTAGCGCATGAGGTCCTCGGGCACCGCGCGTTCGAACAATCCAGCGATGAAGTCGGCGGGGACCTCACGATTTTCCTGGCGCAGGATGTTGCCGGCGGCCGCGATCAGGGCCGCTTCGGCGCGCGCTTCATCGTTGCCGGCCAAATCGGCCGCGGCTACGGGGGTTCCTTCGGCGCGCGTTAAGGATGTCATTGCGTTCTCAAGCGGCCCAGAGTCTTTCCCATCGCCAATATCGCGTCGAGGATTAAATAGTCATTCTTTGGGAATACCGCGCCATCCGCAAAGACGATAGGATCATGAGAACTCACGACAAGGAGGCCGCAGCCGTGCCCGAGTCAACGAAGAACGTCGCCAAAAAGCGACCCGATCCGACCAAGAAATCGCAGGTCGTAACAGGTAAGAAAGCGCTCGCGCATCCCGATGACGTCAATGTTACCGCGCTTCGCCTTGCGCCGGGAAAGCTGTCGCGCAAGATGGCCGCGTATTTCAAAAAATGCGAGGAAAAGCTCGGCTTCGTGCCGAACGTGCTCAAGGCGTTCGCGTTCGACAATGCCAAGCTGCAGGCGTTTGTCGATTATCGGCACGAGCTGGTGCAGAACGCCGCCAATCTCTCCAAGCTGGAAATTGAAATGATCGCGACTGCGGTCTCATCGCAGAACCACTGCTTCTATTGCCTCGCGGCGCACGGCAACGCGGTGCGCCAGCTCGGCGATCCCGTGCTCGGCGAGATGATGGTGATGAATTACCGGGCCGCGCGGCTGAGCAAGCGCCAACGTGCGATGCTGGATTTCGCGGTGAAGCTCACCACCAATCCGTGGGAAGTCGAGGAAGAGGACCGCGAGCGTCTCCGGCGCGCCGGCTTCAACGACCGCGACATCTGGGACATCGCCTCGGTGGCCGCCTTTTACAACATGACCAACCGATTGACCTCGGCGGTCGACATGCGACCGAACAGCAACTATCACGCACAGGCGCGGTGACAGACAAACAGGAGAATCTCATGCGATGGGTTCTTGTTTTAGCCGTCATGATCGCCTTCACGATTTCACTGCCAGCCTCTGCGCAGTCACCAAAACTCGTCATGGACGAGATGATGGTGCCGTCGGAGCCGGGAATCGAGATCTATGTGCGCAACAAGCGGCCCGCCGACATGAATGCGTTCCGGCCGGAGCGCACGTTGCTGTTCGTCCACGGCGCGACCTATCCCGCCCACACTTCGTTCGATCTCAAGCTCGATGGGCTTTCCTGGATGGAGTACATCGCCGCGCGCGGCTACGACGTCTATCTCCTCGACCTGCGCGGCTACGGCAAGTCCACGCGCCCGAAGGAAATGGATGATAAGTCCGATGCCAATGCGCCAATCGTGCGCGGCACCACCGCGGTCAAGGACATTTCCGCGGTCGTCGATTTAATCCTCAAGCGGCGCGGCATCCCGCGGCTCAATCTCATGGGCTGGTCTTGGGGCACCACGCTGATGGCGACCTACACGACGCAGAACGCGAGCCAGGTCGAACGGCTCGTGCTCTATGCGCCGGCCTGGATTCGCACCACACCGTCACTCAGCCGGCCGGCCGGTCCGCTCGGCGCCTACCGCATGGTCACGCGCGAGCAGGCGCACACACGCTGGCTCACCGGCGTCGCCGAGGAGAAGAAGGCGACGCTCATTCCCGCGGGCTGGTTCGATGCCTGGGCGGACGCGACTTTCGCCAGCGATCTCGTCGGCGCGAAGATGAATCGGCCGGTGCTGCGCGCGCCCAACGGCGTGCAGCAGGACGGCGACGAGTTTTTCGCGGCCGGCAAGCCTTACTACGACCCCGCGAAGATCACGGTGCCGACTTTGCTGGTGCACGCCGAATGGGACCGCGACACGCCGGCCTATATGGCGCAGACCTTGTTTCCTCTGCTCGTCAATGCGCCGGGCAAGCGCTACGTGCAGCTACCCGAGGGGACGCACCACATCATGATGGAGAAGAATCGCCGCATGCTGTTCGAGGCGGTGCAGGCGTTCCTCGATGAATCCGGACGGTCGTAGCGCCGCGCTGTGGAAGTTCCCGGAGCCTTCGATGAGCTGGCTTTCCCGCCGCACCCTGCTGGCGCTCGCGGCGTGGCTCGCGCTCGTTGCGCCGCTCGTCGCGCAGCGCGCAACGCTGCCCGATGGCGCGCCTGCGAGCGGCGCGCCCATCGAGCCGGTCAGCGCGCGGCGCGGAATGGTGGTGGCGCAGGAGTCGCGCGCCGCCCGCATCGGTGTCGAAATCCTGCAGAAGGGCGGCAACGCGGTCGATGCGGCGGCCGCCACCGGCTTTGCCCTCGCGGTCACTTATCCGCGTGCCGGCAATCTCGGCGGCGGCGGCTACATGGTGATCCATCTCGCCGCGGGCAACGTCGATACCACGATCGATTACCGCGAGACCGCGCCGGCCGCCGTCACGCGTGCAACATTCCTCGATGAAAAAGGCGACGCCGATCCGCAGAAATCGCGCGACTCGGCACTCGCAATCGGCGTACCCGGCACGGTCGCCGGGCTCGCGCTCGCGCACGCGAAATACGGCTCCGGCAAGTTCACTTTGGCCGAGCTTATCGCGCCGGCGATTGCGCTGGCGCGCGACGGCATCCCGATCGAGGACGACATTGCGGATTCGCTGCCTGCCGCGCAGGCGCGGCTCGCGCGCTGGCCGGCCTCGGCCAAGATTTTTCTCAAAGCCGATGGCAGCGCGCTTTCGCCCGGCGACATGTTGGTGCAGCGCGACCTCGCCGACACGCTTGCCGCCATCGCGCGCGAGGGTCCGCGCGCGTTTTATCAGGGCGAGACCGCGGAGCGATTGGCGGCGGCGGTTCAGGCCGCCGGCGGCGTCATGACGCGCGACGATCTTGCGCGCTACCAGCCGATCGAGCGCGCGCCGGAAGTCGGCAGCTACCGCGGCTATCGCCTTGTTTCCATGCCGCCGTCTTCCTCGGGCGGCGTCGCCTTGATCGAGATGCTCAACATCCTCGAGGGCTATCCGCTCGGCGAGCTTGACGCGGCGACGCGGCTTCATCTCACGATCGAGGCGATGAAGCGCGCTTATTTCGACCGCGCCAAATTTTTGGGCGATCCCGCGAGCGTGACGCCTCCCGACTATCTCACGTCGAAGCAGTTTGCCGCAGACATGCGCGCGCGCATAAACCTGGAGCGTGCGGCGCCGGCGGAAAGTTTCGGCTCGATCACCGCGCCGACGCGCGAAGGCGACAACACCACGCATTTCTCCGTGGTCGATGCGTTCGGCAACGCGGTGGCGAACACGTACACGCTCAATTTCAGCTACGGCGTGGGCCTGGTCGCGGAAGGCACCGGCGTGCTGCTCAACAACGAGCTCGACGATTTTGCCGCCAAGCCGGGCGCGCCTAATTTCTATGGTCTCGTCGGCGGCGAAGCCAACGCGCCGGGGCCGGGCAAGCGCCCGCTTTCCTCGATGACGCCGACCATCGTGCTTGACGGCGGCAAGCCGCTTCTGGTTGTCGGCTCGCCCGGCGGCAGCCGCATCATCACCGCGGTGCTGCAGATCATCGTCAACGTGATCGACCGCAAGCTTTCGATCGCGGACGCGGTCGCCGCGCCGCGCGTGCATCACCAGTGGTCGCCCGACGTGGTGGCCGTGGAGCGCGGCTTGTCGCCCGAGCTCATCGCCGCGCTGGAAGGTCGCGGCCATCGCGTGGCGCAGGGACCGCCGCGCACCTCGGCCAACTCGATCCTGGTCACCGCCGACGGCTTCATCGGCGCGGCCGACAATCGCACCCGCGGCGCGCTCGCCGCGGGGTATTAGGATTCCACTCACGATTTCAAACAGCCAAATGTCTCTCCTGTCGTCCCCGCGCAAGCAGGGACCCAGGACCACAGGCCTCTCAACTGCGCGGAACGGCGCGCCCTGTGGTCATGGGTCCCGGCTCTCGCTCCGCTGCGCTTCGCTCGGCAGAGACGACAGTCTCGTTTGCTTTGTTATTCCCTCAACTCTTTCAAACCGTCATTCACCCAACTCCTTTCCCTTGCGCGACCCGCGTGCCGCGCTTCTCATCCTTCCTTCTGCCCGCCCTGATGAAGGGGCGGGCGGAGCGCCGTGAGGCGCGTATTTCAGGTCGCGCCTGCGAGGCGCGATAGTCCACGCTTACGAGGCGCGGCGCGCACCGGATCCCGGTCCGGCTGCGCTCGCCTCACGGCGCTCCAACCTGGCGCTCCGCCTGCGGCGGTTTA
>Ga0182033_10000290_pt1 | contig 23722 bp, 17 predicted proteins | sample tim00Cox0000000H_FD_125968 | JGI IMG/M metagenome (GOLD analysis project Ga0182033, IMG submission 125968) | Lab enrichment of tropical soil microbial communities from Luquillo Experimental Forest, Puerto Rico - timezero.00C.oxic.00.000.00H | ecosystem: Environmental > Terrestrial > Soil >...
CGCGAATGCAGACGGCGCGAGGCAGGCTGAAAATTTCCTGGCCTCCGGCGAGCAGCCTCCAATTCTTCATTATTTCGGCGTCGCTGACGCTGGTAAGTGCAGCGCGCGCCGCCGTGACGTTCTTGTCGAACTCGGCGAGCAACTGTCGGCGATTGTCGATCTTCGGCGGCGTGTAGCTGGGACCGCCCACGGGAGCGTAGTCGAGTTCTTCGGTCTTAATCGTGGTAGGCAGCCAGTCCACCATGGTGGCCACATGGCCTGCCAGCCAGCCGAGCGTGCCGGACTTGTCGTGCGGCTTCCAGTTCCATTTCTCTTCCGGACAGCGCTCCAGCACCTTGCGCGTGTTTTGCATTTCCTGATCAAATTCCGGCAGCAGCGATTGTCCAATGGTCATGGCTTTAATCTCCTGTCGTCAAGTGTACCGCTCGCGTGGCAGCCATCTTAGGCGAATAAAAAGCGAATTGTCAAGGGCCTTTTTTATCGACCCTATCGATCCACTTCGAACACCCTCAATCGCCACCAGCTGCTCGGTTGCCCGTGGCCTTCGTTGCGCGCCCCCGAGCGGTTGCCGGAAAGGGCGGAATTCTTTGGGAGCTGCATCATTCGAAGGGAGTTGACAGCGCGCTGGGAAGGAACAAAATGGCGTCATGGCGCACCAATTGACAACTTCGTATGTGAAGGATTCCATCGACTTGTTTCGCTATTACAAAAAACTAGGCGAGCGTGCCATGGCGCAATGTTCCGACGAGAGTCTCTTCGCAGTGATCGACGCGGAATCGAACTCCATCGCCATCATCGTGAAACACCTGGCGGGAAATATGCGTTCGCGCTGGACGGATTTTCTGACCTCCGATGGAGAGAAGCTCGACCGCAACCGCGACACGGAATTCGAGGATGCCCCTAAAACGCGAGCAGCGTTGTTGGAACTATGGGAGCGCGGCTGGAAATATCTTTTCGACGCCCTGGAACCGCTGACGGACGGGGACTTGACGCGGACCGTGACGATTCGAACCGAACCGCACTCCGTGATGCAGGCCATCAACCGGCAAATGGCGCACTACGCCTCTCACCTTGGGCAGATCGTATTTTTGGCCAAACATCTCACGGCCCAGGCCACCGGCAAATGGGATTCGCTGAGCGTTCCGCGCGGCAAGTCAAAGGCCTTCACCGCCGACGTCGCTGCTGGCCGCAAGTCGCAGCGCTAGATCCCTAATCCTAACCACACCACGGTCGCCTGAACCGCCGGTAGCATTTCGCGTTCACCGGAAATTCGGCTACCCTTTTGACTCATGCAGACGACTTTGTTTGAGATGGAGCCGCTCGAAGAGAGCGGGCTGAAGCTGAACGAGGCGCAGCGGCGCGCGGTTATGCACGGCGAAGGACCGCTGCTCGTGATCGCGGGCGCGGGAACCGGGAAGACGCGTGTTATCACCGAACGGATCCGGCATCTATTGCATGCGAATCCGGCACTGTCCGGCGAAAACATCCTGGGACTGACGTTCACAAGAAAAGCCGCGGGCGAAATGAAAGCCCGCGTGGTGAAGACCTCAGGCGAGCGCGGAAAAGCAGTGACGCTCGCTACGTTTCATTCCTTTTGCGAAACGCTCCTGAACGATGCCGACCCGCAGCGCGTGTTGCTGGGCAAAGAGGACCACTGGATCCTGCTGCGGCGTAATCTCGCGCGGATGAAGCTCGACAAATACCGACGGCTGGCGGAGCCGGGAGAATTCCTGAATGATTTCGTGGAGTTCTTTTCGCGCTGCCAGGATGAACTGGTTTCCGCGGAAGACTACCAGCAATACGCCAACCTGCTGGCGCGCGAACTGGAGTCGGACCGGGCCATGCTGGATGACGACACGCTTGCCGAACGCGAAGAGGCGGTGGCCCGCGAACAGGAAATTGCGCGCGCCTATCGCGCCAGCGAGGAACTGCTGCGGGAAAAGAAGCGGGTCTCTCTCGGGTCGTTGATTACCGGGGCGGTGGCGCTGCTCGAAACCGACGGGGCGCTCTGCGAATCACTGCGGCGGCGCTATCGGTACATCCTGGTGGATGAGTTTCAAGATACCAACATGGCACAACTGCGGCTGCTCGAGCTGTTGGCGGGCGAATCGCGAGATATTTTTGCGGTCGGCGACAACGACCAGGCCATTTACCGCTTTCGCGGCGCTTCGTTCGCAAGCTTTCAACTTTTTCTCCAGAAATTCGCGGGGTGGAAACCCGGCAACGACTCGGGAAAATTCCGCGTCAGCCTGACGGAGAATTACCGCTCGACGCCGACCATTCTGCGCGTGGCCATGCAGGTCATCGGGCAGAACACGGTGAGCGCCGATTTTCCCAAGAAACTCCTGACCGCCAAGCGCCCGGAAGGCCAGAAAATTCGCATCGTTGAGCTCGCCAGCGAGGAGGAGGAGGCGCGCTGGGTGGCAGACGAGCTCGAGCGATTGCATGCCGCTGGCCGTCCCTGGACGGACTTTGCTGTGCTGTACCGGCAGCACGCGCACCGCGACGAACTGGTGCGCGAGCTCGCAACGCGAAAGGTTCCGTTTGTCATCAGCCGCCTTTCCATCCTGGACCATCCGCTGGTGAAGGACGTGCTGGCGTATCTGCGGTTGCTCGCGCGGCCCTTCGATGACCCTGCCTGCGCGCGGGTGCTTTCTGCGCCGGCGTGGAATTGGCAACCGAAAGACCTGGTGCGGCTGGCGGAACGCACGGCCAAAAAGCGCGGCACGGCGCTCTATGACGCATTGCAGGATGCGCAATCGGAACTGCCGTTTGACGGATCGCATGCGCCGATTGGGGAACTACTCGACTTCCTCTCCAGGCAGCGCAAGACCATGAAACGGCGCACGGCGCGGGAGATTTTGGCGGGTCTACTCGAATGGCTGGAAGTCAGGCAACGCGCCAACGAGCAAGACTACAAATATGTCGCGCGATTAGCGGAGTTTGTCAAGGAATGGGAACCCAAGAGCGACACCCGCGGCTTGCCCGAGTTGATCGAGTATTTGGACTTTTACGAGCAGGCAGGAGGAGTCGTGGCCCTGGAAGAAGACGCGCCGGCGGATGCGGTGAAGCTGATGACCGTGCACGGCGCGAAGGGACTCGAGTTTCCGAACGTTTTCCTGATGCGCGTGAACAACAAGAAATTTCCCGCGACGGAACGGCCTCGCGTTTTCGAGTTTCCCGCGCGGCTGATGAAGGAAGGCGAGCCGGCCGAGCAGTTTCACATTCAAGAAGAGCGGCGGCTCTTTTATGTGGCGCTGACGCGAGCGCAAGAGCGGTTGACGCTAACGACGCTGACGGAACCAAAAGGCAAGGTGCCCGTCTTTATCGAGGATATTGTGATGGACCCTGCGGTGCGGCGGGACGTGCGGCAGATGACGACGAAGCCGGCTGCGGTCCGGCAGAACGGCAGAGCCAGGGCCGGTTCTGCACCAGCGAACGGGAATCTTTTCGCCGCTTCTCTCGGGCCGGCAAAGATTTTCTCGCGGATCGCGGATTGGGCGGAAACGTTCCATCCGCCGTTGCCGGAGCCGCTGACCTTAAGCCCCTCGGCGGTGAATGGATACCGGAGCTGCCCGCAGCAGTATTTGTTTGGCTATTTATGGTCACTGAAAGAAGGACCTCGGGCGGCGCTCAGTTTCGGCAGCATCATGCACAACGCCATCAAGCGCTTCCTCGGCGAACTGCGCAAGGGCAACCGCGTGCCTTTTGAAGAAGTGCAGCGGATTTTCGAAATGGAATGGCGCTCGGTGGGCTTCGAAGACGAATATCAGGAAGAGGAATTCAAGAAAGACGGCCTCGAGCAGTTGCGCGCCTTTCATGAACTGACGATGGCCGCACCGCCTCAGGTTTGCGAACAGGAGAAGCGGTTCGAATTGCCCCTGGCAAACAACGTCATCATCGCCGGCCGCATGGACCAGGTCAATTCGCTCGGGCTGAACGATGTGGAAATCGTGGACTACAAAACCGGTCGGCCCAAGAAGGAATCGCTGGCCAAAAAGGATTTGCAGCTCAGTTTGTATGCGCTCGCGGCACGAGAGGTCTTTGAGTGGAATCCGGTTCGGCTGGTCTTTCACTACTTGCAGAACAACCAGGTCCAGGTGACCAAGCGCGACGCGAAGCAGCTGGAGGAGGCGCAATCGATCGCGCAGGAAGTGGCGGCGGATATTCGCGCCGGACAATTTCCTCCCAGGCCGTCGCCTTCCGTTTGCCGGAGTTGCGCGTACAAGCCGATTTGCCCGGCGCATGAGGAAGAGCTCGGCCGGTGACCGGGAGAGGGCAAAAAACGCGCCCGAATGCTACCGCGCTAGGCCCGAGTAATAGCCTTCGCGCGTAAGGATGGTCAGGCCTGAGCGCTTGACTCGCACTTCAATGGAATGATATTCCGCCCCGCGGTCGGTGCCCGCGGGGTTGTAAGCGAGCGTGTACTGGTTGCGCGCCTCTTCGGTGACGCGGGAGTAAAACTCTTCCATGTCTTCGCTCTTCAGTCCGTAGTACACATCGCCGCCGGAGTCGCGAGCGTACTTGGACAAGCGCTCGAACTTTCGGTTGAAAAAGGCGCTGCCCACGCCCACGCCATACACCGCGATGTCATAGCGAAGGAGGTCCCGGAGGACGATGTCGTACTTGTTGGTGTTGAACTTGGGATTATTCACCCCGTCGGAGATGAGCAAAATGATTTTGCGGCGCTTGCGCTCCGGGTCGCGGTCCTTGAGCAGTTGCGCCGCGTCATAGACGGCGTCGTCGAGCGCCTTGGTGGACTGGCCCTTGATGATCATGGTGGTTTCAGGCGTTTTGGGGGCGTCGCCGGTGGCGGAGTGGCCGTTGATGGTAGGGCTCTCCGCGATGGCAGCGCTGGTGGGCCCGGCGGCAGGTCGTTCATCCAGGCGGGTGCGCTTTAGTTCGGTTAGCAGCTTGTCCTGATCGCTCACAAATCCTTTTCCTTCGTGGAAAAACTGGTCGAAGCGGCAGACAAAAGCTTCATCGCTGGTGCTCAGGCCCCCCACGATGGCATCCAAGCTTGCTGCGACCTGGCGGGCGTCATTGCGTTTCAGATCGTTGTCGATGAGCAAAACCAAAGATAGCGGAACAGGTTCCGCGCTGAAGTAAACGATTTTCTGCTCGACGCTGTCTTCGAAGACGCGGAAATCCGCCCGGTTCAGGTCCGGAACGAGGCGGCCGGAACCGTCTTTCACGGTAACCGGCACGATGACCTGATTCACCTGGACGCGCAGCCCGGGCGGTTGCTGGGGTTGCTGAGGCGCCGGAGAAGGAGTTTGCGCCGGGGTGGGAGGCGCCGAGCTTTGTCGCCTGGGTCGCGCGAGCAGCGGCAGGGAAAGGAGAGCCAGGGGTGCCAGGCCAAGCAACAGAAAGGTTTTTCGTAGACTTTTCATCTTCCTCAGGCCAAACTTCGTATTGCACAGTATCCGCTCGGTTAGATTCAATCGCGCACATCCCATGAGGCGCTCAGCGGCATCCTATTGGGCGGCGATGACCCGCATGGCGCGTTTGGCGGGCATCATTGTATCTAGGAAAGTATACATGCGTTCGAAGATCACAGTTTTGACGCACTGCGCGGCGGCGCTGGTTGCATGGGCGCTGGCCGGGCCCGCGTGGTCGCGGGAACCCGCCCAGCAGCCAGCTCAACAGAATGACCAGCAGGTGCCGTCCATCAAGACCGAGGTCAGCCTCGTCAATATTTTCGCGACCGTGCGAGACAGGAAAAAGCATATCGTCCCCGATCTCAAGAAGGAAGACTTCCGGGTCTTCGAAAACGACCAGGAGCAGAAGATCGCCTTTTTTACCGCGGAAAAAACGCTTCCCATCACGCTGGCGCTGCTGATTGACACCAGCGGCAGCGAACAGAATCGGCTGCCCGCCGAGCAAGACGCGGCTTCTCGTTTCTTGAACCAGGTCCTGCGCAAAGGCGACGAGGCCATGGTGGTCTCGTTCGATCTTGACGTGGACCTTCTCTCCGATTTTACCGATGACCGCGCGCAATTGCAGCGCGCCATCCACCACTCGCAGATCAACGCCGGCGGGCCCATGGTCACGCCAGGCACCTTCCCTTCCGGTCCCAATGGAACCCACATGTACGATGCGATCTGGGTGACCTGCGGAGATAAACTGGCCACCGAGGCCGGGCGCAAAGCGCTCGTGCTGATTACCGACGCGGAGGATTTTGGAAGCAAGGTGACCGTCGAGGAAGCCATCGAAGCCGCGCAGCGCACCAATAGCGTTGTGCACTTCTTGCTGGTGCACGACCCCGGGCAGGGCTGGCGGCCGGACATCGCGCACAAGATCGCGGATCAAACGGGCGGCCGGGTCATCGAAGTTTCCTCGGAAAAACATCTGCAGGAGGCCTTCGACCAGATTTCCGAAGAATTGCGGAGCGAATACACCATCGGGTACTACCCGAGCAACGCGGCTCGCGACGGCACCTTCCGCAAAATCAAAGTGGAAATAACGGACAAGGATTTGAAGGCGCTAGCCCGCAGAGGATACTACGCGCCGAAAAGCTAGAAGCGATCAAGCCGTCTCCGGGGCGGTTTGGCCCTGTTCAAGTGACTGTCTTCGAAGGATTTCGCGTCCTCAGGAATTGGTGAGAAGGCGCCGCCATTACACCAGGGAAGTTGTCGTACGAGCGCCGATGCGAACGGAAAGCATTCGGAATGGCGCTGCTCGATATCTCTCACTGACGGCTGTGTCGGTTTTCCTCCCTGCAACGGAGCAACGCTAGGGGCCCTCCGCTCGTCACCGATGGAATCTCCGGCACGGAAAGAACAGGACTGGAGCGGTGTCAAAAAATCGCGGCCGAGACCGGGATGAGTTCGAGCCGCGCTCGCGAACGGTTTTTTGAACGCCTAGAACGGGCTGGTGCGCTTCGGGCGCGTTTTGGAAAGCGGCTTGCGCGGAACCATTTCGTCGCGGTTGGCGGTCAAATACACGAAGGAAGCCACAATCACCGCCATCTGCTTCATGTCCGGTTCCTGGATGCGTTCGTAGACGTCCATGTTGGAGTGGTGCGTACGCGTGTCGTAATCCAGGGGATCCTGAATGAATTGAAAGCCCGGCAGACCCACGGCATCGAAGGACAGGTGATCGGTGCCGCCGGTGTTGCGAATCGTCAGTGTGGTCATGCCCAAATTGCGGAACGGCTCCATCCACTCGGCGAACAGCGGCGCGATGGCTTCGTTGCCCTGGAGATAGATGCCGCGGATTTTCCCTGAGCCGTTGTCCACGTTGTAATACGCGTCGAGCTTGGCGTGCTCGGGCAGAACTTTGATTTTCTCCTTGTCCGTCCCTTCCGGCTCCCAATCGGCAAAATGCTGCTTCACGTAGGCTCGCGAGCCGAGCAAGCCCTGTTCTTCGCCGGTCCACAGCCCGATGCGCACCGTCCGGCGGAGCCTCACGCCGGTAGCTTTGAGGATGCGCATGGCTTCCAGCATCACGCCGGAGCCGGCGCCGTTGTCGGTGGCGCCCGTCCCGGAGTGCCAGGAATCAAAGTGCGCGCCGATCATCACGATTTCGTCGGCCTTGGCTTTCTCGGACCCGGGAATTTCGCCGATGATGTTGAAGGAGTTCAGGTCGTCATCATAAAACTTGTTCTGAATGTCGGCTTGCAAGGTGACAGGAACCTTCTTCTCGAGCATGCGCACGAGCCGGCCATAGTTTTCGTTGGCCACCGCCACGCGCGAAGGCGCAGGCGGATCCTTGGCCTCGCGTCCTCCGCCGCCCGAAACAAATACCGTTCCGTCGTCTCCCGGCGAAGGCTCAAGCCAAACGGCCACCCCTTCTTCCACCAGAAACTTCTGAATCTTTTCGTTTAACTCACGCTGCGCACGAAACCGGGCGAACCGGTCCTCGGCCCGCGCAGCTGGCACCGGCTCGGCGGACTCCGCCACGAGCTCGGCGTCGGTGTAGCGATGAAATTGCGCTTCGCTGCGTGATGGAATCTCCGGCTGCTGCGCCGTTAGGACGAATTTTCCCTTGAGCTTTTCGCGATACTTCTCAATGTCCTCTTCTTTTTGAATCGGCGCCCACACTGCCTCCCCCGTAACCACGCCGTTCGTGCCCGGCGTCCACGCCTTGGCATAGGCGACAAGCGGGAATGGCCGTGGCGAGATCACTTGCAGCGAGAAACGCTCGTTCGACCAGCCTCTCCCGAAAGGTCCCCACGGCTCGAGGTGTACGTTGGCAAGCTGCCATTCCTTCATTTTGCCCGTGGCCCAGTCGGCGGCCTGTTTGACGTTGGGCGAATTCGTGAGCCGCGGGCCATAGACGTCCGTGAGATAGCTCATGAGGTCCATGACCTGCGAGTGATTGAAGCCTTCCTCTTTGATTTGATAAATGGCGTTCAGATCCGCCGCAGCGGGCGCCTGAGCGCGCAGGGGAATCACGGACACGATCAACAACAGCATCAACAAGGCTTTCCTATGCTTTCGCACATCCGCCTCCCAACTTTTCATCCGGCCCAACTTTACTTGAAATGGAAATGAACCGACCGCTTAGAAACGTAAGACGAGTAAGACTAGAGTGTGAGACGCCCGAACGGCAAGTTGCGTTTCAGGCACGGCCTTTTGCAACTTGTTACGCGTCCCGCCGGCATCGTGCTCGGAAAAACGCTGAAATTAGGGGAGGTTGGAGGCAAGCCCTTGAAGGACAATAAAGCAGTTTCCGGAACAGCCTGCGAAGGCGAAATCGAAAATCAAGGCCTCACGTTTCTTTGCGGCGTGCCCGGCGCGGAGCCGGGTTCCGCCGGGGCATTCGCGCCCCGATTCGCGCGTGCGTAGTATCCGCGGCGCGCCCGCACCTGGTAACCCTTGTGATCCGGCACTTCGACACGGATTTTGTGATAGCGCCCATCCAACACATAGTTGGCGGGTTGATAGGCGATGGAATACTGGTTGCGCAGCTCGTCGCCGATGTCCTGGAAGGATTGGTCGAGATCGTCGACGTGATACGGGAAAAACGCGCGCCCGCCGGTTTCTTCCGCGAGGTCCTGGAGGATCTTGTCGCCTTCGGTGAGATGATATTTCCGGTCGCTGGTTTTGTTCGGATCGGTTTCTTCCAGGGAAACCCATTGCGTGCTGGTGCTGATCGTGTAGATGACCACGCTGGTACGCTGGGCCAGTTCAATGGCTTCGGCGCGCGTGTGCGTGGACAAATTGTCTTCGCCGTCGCTGATGAGGATCATCACGCGGCGAACAACGTCGGGCTGATCCCCCTCGGGGCGCGGCGGATGATTCAACTGTGTGGAGCAAGCCTGGTACACGGCGTCGTAAATGGCCGTGCCGCCGCCCGCGCGCGTGCCCATGATCTGGTCGCGCAGTGCCCCCGCATCGCTGGTGAAGGGCTGAAGGATTTGCGGTTCGTCGTCGAAGGTCATGACAAACGCTTGGTCCTTATTGTGGCGAAGCACGCTGAAAAGGAAACTTACGGAAGCATCTTGTTCGAATTTGATACGCTCCCGAATGCTGTTCGAAGTGTCAAGCAGCATGCCGATGCGCAAAGGCAAATCGGTTTGCTTGCTAAAATAGCGGATTTCCTGCGGCTTGCCTTCGTCGAAAATCTTAAAATCGCTCTCTTCGAGGTCCGGCACCAATTTATTGCGGCGGTTCAGCACGGTGAAGAGCACGTCGACCAGGTTGACTTCCTTCACAAACGTTTGGCCGGTCTGCGGGTTGCCCTGCTGGCCGGGAGGAGGCGGCGGAGTGGAAGGCGGCGCTTGTTGTTGCTTGGAACTGGCCGGGGCCTGCTGCGCCCGGATGGTGGAGGCGGGAAGCAAGAGCACAGCCGCCGCAAGAGCCGCGATCGGGGTGTTTCGAGAATTCATGGATGTAAGAATTATAGGTACGCTCGGAGCACAGCGTCAATTCGGCTTTGCGGTTGGCCGGCAGCGGCGCAAAGTTGCTTCAAAAAATCGCGGAGTTCCTGCGGCAGTGGTGAGCGAACCTCGGTCCATGCGCCGGTGCGTGGCTGGGCGAAGCCGAGCCGCGCGGCGTGCAGAAAATGGCGCGGCAACTTTGCCAGCGTCACCTTGCCCACGCGCCATTCGGCCGCTGCTCCATAGACCGTGTCGCCAACCACGGGGTGTTTCAGGGCGGAGAAGTGCACACGAATTTGGTGCGTCCGCCCGGTGTGGAGCTCGACCTCGACGAGCGTAGTGTTGTCGATGTTTGCGAGGGCGCGCCAGTCCGTGCGCGCCGCGCGGAGGTTCGCGATGGCCGCTCCGCGCCAGGATTTTCGAGGGGTGGCCATGCGCGTGCGATGGATGGGATCGCGCCCGATGGCGAGCTCGATCCTGCCGATCTTTTCTTCGAAACTGCCCTGTACGAGAGCAAGGTAGGTCTTTCTTACCTCGCGCTGCTGGAACGCTTCCCCGAGCTTGGCGTGTGCGGCGTCGTTCTTGGCGACCAGGATGACTCCCGAAGTCTCCTTGTCGAGGCGATGCACGATTCCCGGGCGCAGCCGATCGCCACCTTGGGACAGCTTGAGCCCCCGTCCAAGCAGCGCGTTCACCAGAGTGCCCGAGACGTTTCCGGCACCGGCATGCACGGTCATTCCCGCGGGTTTGTTGATGGCGATGACGTCTTCATCTTCGTAGAGCACTTCGAGCGGGATGGCTTCGGGTCTCGCGGCGATCGCCGGGCGCTCGGAAATTTCGACGGTGATCTTTTCGCCCCCGCGAAGATGTAGCGATCCCTTGCTCGCGGGCCTGCCGTTGACGCGCACGCGGTCGGTGTTGATCAACTCTTGCACGCGGGTGCGGCTCAGCTCGGGGCATGCGACCGCAACGAAGCGGTCGAGACGGATCCCGGCGTCGGCGGGCGTAGCCGAGAATTCGCGAATCACCAGCGCGGAGTCAGAACCCACGCGGGAGATTCTAGCAGTACAGGTCGAAACGAGGGTGGCGCGGACCCGATCGTCGCCCCGCCTTTCCTGAGGCCTCCTTCCCTTGGATGGGCGGCAGTGGCCACGCCCAAAATGAAGGAAGTTGCAAGGCGCGAGCTTCCTGGTGCGGAGGGCGTAATGCGGCCGCGAAAGCCGAGCCGGGGAGGGGGAACACTATTGGTGGCGGCAGCGAGCCAGGATTCTTTGAGGCGGTTCCCTCTGCCGAGGCCTCCCTCCTCGACGCCTCAGGAAACTTGCTCGGGCGTTTCCTGTTTGCGGCCCAATAAGATGTCAAGCAGGATGAGCACGGCACCGATGGTGATGGCGGAATCGGCGACGTTGAAGGCGGGGTAATGATAGGTGCCGAGCCACAGTTCAAAAAAGTCGGTCACTGCTCCATGAAAGATGCGGTCGGCGACGTTGCCCGCGGCGCCGCCGAGCAGGAGCGCAAGACCGGCATTCCCAAGCGGGCTCGGAATTTTGCCGGCGACCAGCAGCCACGCAAGTACGCCGATCACCAGCAGGGAACCGGCGATTAGGATGACGCGCGTCGTGGTGGAAGCCGAATCCGCCAACACGCCGAAGGCGATGCCGGGGTTCCGGCTGTGCACCAGATAGATGAAATTGTGAAGGACTTCGTGGCGCCAGCCTTCGATGGTTCGCGCTTCGAACCATGCTTTGCTCGCGCGGTCGAGCAACACCACCGCCAGTGTCAGCCAGAGCCAGCGCAGGCGGGAGGAGGGGCTCATGAGCTAGAGGAGGATAAAGACAGTCGCGAGTGCGCCCTCGCAGAAACAGCTCGGAGTAAGGAACCGACCCCGCGAAACGCAGGACCATCGAAAAGGGCAACCGCGTTCCGCCGGAACAAGCTCGGGCGCGGAAAGGCGGCAGCAAAGTGCCCCGCTTCAAAAAAAACGCGCGATTCCTGAACAAAAGGAGTTGGCATTATCCGTTCACCGCCACGCCTGCCGTCCCGTCGGATTCGATTTCGGCGAGGGCTTCGCTGCAGCGTTCGCAAACCGTCGGATAGCGCGAGTTCTCGCCGACGCGCCGGGAGTAATTCCAACAGCGCTCACATTTTTTGCCGTCCGCGCGCTCGATTTTGACGGCTAAGCCCGGCAGCGTTTCGCTTGGCACCAGTCCGTCGCTTTCCGCGGGATCGACCACGACTTGCGATACGATAAAGAGCGCAGGAAGCAGCGAACCTTTTTCCCTGAGAAGTTCTTGCAATCCAGGCGCTTTGCCGTTGGCGTGCAAGCGAACTTTGGCTTGCAGACCGCCACCGATGGCTTTCGCCGCGCGGGCTTGTTCGAGCGCCAGAAGAACCGCGGAGCGAACCTGCGCAAGACGCACCCACCTTTCCGCCTCTCTTGCCGCAATGCCCGAAGCCAATGCCTCCGCTTCGGGGAACACCGCCTTGTGCACGCTTTCCGGCGCGCCGGCGGTTTTCGGCAGATACTTCCAGATTTCTTCTGCGGTGAAGACCAGCACCGGCGCGGCAAGCCGTACCAGCGCGTCGGCGATTTTCCAAATCGCGGTTTGCGCCGACCGCCGCGACTTGTTCTTTCGCGCCTTGGTGTACAGGCGATCTTTCAAAACGTCAAAATAAAAGGCGCTGAGGTCCACGACGCAATAGTCGTGGATGGCGTGGTAAACGCGGTGGAATTCGTAATTCGCATACCATTCGCGGCACTTCTTCACCAGATCCGCGGTGCGCTCGAGCATCCATCGATCGATTTCTTCGAGCTGCGCATTGGCCAAAGCGTCTCGCGAGGGATCGAAGTCTGAAAGATTGCTCAGCGCGAAGCGGAAGGTGTTGCGGATCTTGCGGTAGGCTTCGCTGAGCTGGGTCATCACGCGCTCGCTCATTTTTACGTCGGCTTGATATTCCACCGACGCCACCCACAGCCGCAGCAAATCCGCGCCCCAGCGCTCGCAGATTTCAATCGGGTAAAGCGCGTTCCCGAGCGATTTGGACATCGGGCGGCCTTGCTCGTCAAGCGTCCAGCCGTGGGTTACTACGCCGCGATAGGGCGCGGCGTCGCGTATGCCCGTGGCCACGAGCAGCGAGCTGTGGAACCAGCCGCGGTATTGGTCCGGGCCTTCGAGATAAACATCGGCGGGCCATTCGGGGCCTTTCAGCACCGCCAAATGCGACGAGCCAGAATCGAACCACACGTCCAGAATGTCGTTTTCCTTGCGCCAGCTCGAAGCGCCGCAGGCACACTTGGTTCCCCGCGGAAGCAGCTCCTCCGGGGAATGCTTGTACCACGCGTCGGCGCCTTCCTTCTCGAACCATTTCACCACATTGCGCAGTGCCGCATAATCCTCGAGCCGCTTTCCGCAACCTTGGCAATAAAAAACGATGATCGGCACGCCCCAGAAGCGCTGCCGCGAAACGCACCAGTCCGGCCGCTTCTCGATCATCTCGTACATGCGGTCTTCGCCCCAGGCGGGAATCCACTTCACCCCGTGAATTTCTTCGAGCGCTTCCTGCCGCAGGGTTTTCTGGCGCCCCTTCCCGGCCTGGTCCATTTTGATGAACCACTGCTCGGTGGCGCGGAAGATCACCGGGTTGTGGCAGCGCCAGCAGTGCGGGTAGCTGTGCTTGTAGGGATGATTGGCGAGAAGCGCGCCTCGATCGGCTAGGAGTTTTATGATGATGGGATTGGCGGCAAAAACATCCTTTCCTTTGTATTCCGGCAAGCCTTCGAGAAAAACGCCCTGGTCATCGATCGGTGCGTAGGTTTCCAGGCCGTATTTCTGCCCCGTCAAGAAGTCGTCGGCGCCATGCCCGGGAGCGGTGTGCACAATCCCCGTACCCTGATCGAGCTCCACATAATCAGCAAGCACGGCTGGCACCGTTCGGTTGAGAAATGGGTGCTGGAACTCGAGACCGGCGTCCGCAAGTTGCTGGCCGGAGTACGTCTTAAGAGTCTTGCCCGATGCTTTCCGGCCTAGGGTCTCCCAGACGGCGTGCTTGAGTTGCTCGGCGACGATTTCCACCTCACCGTCGGTTTCGACAGCCGCATAGGCAAAGGCCGGATGAAACGCCAGGGCCATGCTGGCGGGAATGGTCCACGGGGTGGTCGTCCAGATGATGGCATAAACATTCTTGCCTCTCAGCGCGGGGGGAATTTTGCCTGTGTTCGCGCCATCCTGAACCAGCTTGTATCGCACGAAGATCGAAGGGCTGCTGTGATCCTCATACTCCACTTCCGCTTCCGCCAGCGCGGTCGAATCGCAAATGCACCAGTACACCGGCTTGCGCCCGCGGTAGACGTAGCCTTTCTCCATGAAGTCCAGAAAAGCTCCCGCAATCGTGGCTTCATAGCCAAAGCTCATAGTCAAATACGGATCGTTCCACTGGCCGAAAATCCCGAGCCGCTTGAAATCGCGCTTGTGCTGCTCCACATAGCGCGTTGCGAATTCGCGGCACAGCTTGCGAAACTCCGCGGGCGGAACTTTGCCTTTGCCGCCCAGTTCCTTTTCGACCTGCGTCTCGATTGGCAGGCCGTGGCAGTCCCATCCCGGCACGTACGGCGCGTAGTAGCCCGCCATGCTTTTTGTTTTTACGATCAAGTCTTTCAGGATTTTGTTCAGGCCGGTGCCGAGATGAATTTCTCCGGTGGGATACGGCGGCCCGTCGTGCAGCACGAAGAGCGGCTTGCCTTTGCGCGCTTCCAAAATACCCCCGTAAATGTTTGCGGCGTGCCAGGCTTCGAGCTGCTTCGGCTCGTTCTCTGGCAGGCTGGCCTTCATCGGGAAGTCGGTCTTGGGCAGGTTGAGCGTTTTCTTGAGTTCGAGTGGTTCGACCATGGCTTGAAGCGCCGGAAATCCCTTCTTTTGCTGTGTTTTCTCCGTCGCGGTTGCAGTGCGTTCGACCAGGTACACGGCGGGAAACATCGGAAAACAGTCGAACCATCTATGTTACAATGAATTGCAGATAGGTGTCAGCCGCTCGAGGGCGCACAACCTTTCCCAGGCTGGGCGAATCCTATCGCTAGGGCATACCCAAGGCGGGGCTAGTGCGTCTATCGTAAGGGGTCAAACGGTGCCGGGAAAATACAATAAGCTTGTACCACCACCTCCCCCGAGGCCGAAGGTGTCTCAGACGGCCTCCGAGCCTTCCCCTCCAACACGGCCTTCCTATGTCCCACGGTTTGGCAGGCCGCCGATCCTCGTTCCCGATGATTTCTGGTCGAACCTCAAGCAGTTTCTGACCGAGCGCCCCGTGAAAGTTCGCGCGCGCAAGGATGCGCCCTTCGTACGAACCTCTTTTGGCGCCGGGATCTTCAGCAATCTCGTGGAATATTTTCGTCCCGACCCGCTCGGGAATCGTAAGGTCAGCAGCCGCTTGGCCGTTTCCTGGGGAGGGAATTTCGGCTCTTTTGGCACGCGTGTCAAGGAATTCTTTTCGCCGCCGAAACAGCCGCCTTTGCCGCCAGGCATCAAGCCGGTCAAGGTCAAAGACATTTGGACGAAAGACGAGAACTTCAGCACCAGCCAGGTGCTCGCGGTGGCAGCGCACGCGGCGGTCATCGCGCTGCTGACCGTTCCCATTTTTACGCGCGTGATTCCGACGACTCAGGCAAACACCAAAGTCGACGTAACGCCGCTGGATATTTCGCCGTACCTCGCGAAGCTTCCGGCAGGCAAGGACAAAGCGGGCGGCGGCGGTGGCGGCGGGGCGCACGAACAGCTGCCTCCGACCAAGGGCAGAGCGCCGAAGTTTCAGTACACGCAATTCACTCCGCCCGCGCCGGTCATTCGCAATCCGAATCCCAAGCTGGCGATGGATCCTTCGCTCCTCGGCCCGCCGGACTTGAAAGTCAGCAATCCGGCGCTGAGCAACATGGGTGATCCCTTGGCCGCGTCGGTGAACTATTCGGCTGGGCCGGGCGGCGGCGGCGGCATTGGCACCGGAGACGGCGGCGGCATTGGCAGCGGCTCCGGGGGCGGTCTTGGACCAGGCGAGGGCGGCGGGACCGGCGGCGGAATGTTCCGCGCTGGCGTGAATGGCGTGGGCCAGCCCGCTTGCATCTACTGCCCGAATCCGGACTATTCGGACGAAGCGCGCAAGGCCAAATACCAAGGCAGCGTGCTGCTGGACGTGATCGTCACTGCAGACGGGCGCGTGATCGATCCGCGCGTTCTCAAGGGGCCGGGACTCGGCCTTGAGGAAAAGGCCATGTCCGCGGTGAAGAACTGGAGAATGCGTGCAGCGACCGGACCGAACGGCAGACCGGTGGCTTGCCGCGTCAACATCGAAGTCGTTTTCCGCCTGCTTTAAACTTTTTTGCTGCCTCACCATTCTTGAATTCCTTGCTCCCTTTTCCTTTTCGGCGGGAGCCTGCCTCCACCGGAGTCGAGGGAGCTAGTGCGAACTCCGCGCGAGTTCTTTTGCGTAATGGCCCGAGCTTCAGGCAACCAATCTCTTGGCGTTGTCTTCTCATCACGCGTTCGCGGCTGGTTCCAAACGGCAACCGCCTTGATTCCGAGGTGCCCGTGGAGGCCTCGCCATGCGCGATCCATTTCTCCGGCCCTTCGTCTTACTGTCTTCCTCGCGGGATTCCTGGTTTCATCGCATTCGCGAGAATGTCCGGCAAGTGTTTGCCTCCGGGCGCGTTTTTCCTTCGTCGGCCAATGGCGCGCCGCTCGACCTCCTGCCTTCGCGGCCTGCTTCGGTTGCGAACGGGGCGCGAACCATTTCCTTGCTCGCTCACGTGCTGTTGATTTCAGGGATGCTCTTTGTGCATTTCGAGCAACCCCGAGCCGGCCATCCCGGGCCGCAGGCTCGGCTTCACGGGCCACCCACTTTCTTTCCCGTCCCGGGCCAAGGCCTTTTCGGCCAGCCGCTTGTTGGAGTTAAAAGCGGCGGAGGTGAAAACGAGGCCAGGCCCGCGAGACACGGCGATCTGGCGCCTGGCTCTTCCAGGCCGCTCCTGCCACCGCGTCTGACGGTAAACCCGGTTCCGGAGCTTCCCGTGCCCGCATCCGTGTTTGATGCCAACGCCTCTCCACTGCCGCCTCTCGTCACGAATCTCGGCTTGCCCTGGATGCAAGAAGATACGAATTCGGCAGGGCCCGGCAAAGACCACGGTTTTGGTGCGGGGAAGAAAGGCGGCATGGGAGACGACGAGGGATCAGGTGCCGGCCAAGGCGATTCCTACAAAGACGGCTACGGCAACGGCGTCACGCTTCCCGTTTGCGCGTATTGTCCCGAGCCGCAATACACCGACCAAGCGCGCGAGGCCAAGCTCGAAGGAAGAGTCGCGTTGCGCGTTCTGGTTGGCGCGGACGGACGCGCTTGGCAAGTCCAGATCGTCCAGCGAGTCGGCTTGGGGCTCGACGAGCGCGCCGTCGAATCCGTACGCGCTTGGAAATTCATTCCCGCGCACGACGCCGCCCGCCGCGCCCGCGCATCATGGGTCACGATCGAAGTTGTTTTCCGCCTGATCTAGTCACCCCTACGGTGGCGGCGAGTTTAGCCGGCTTTTTGCCTTATCTGGACACGTTTCCGCCGCGGGAGTAGGCTTGGTCCCATGCCCTACGAATTCGCCGAATACGAATTTGAACTCGAGCCCGAAGCCTCTTCGGCCCACTCCGGTGGCCCGCCACGAAAGCTTACGGGCGTCGGTGTTCTCGACCCTCCCGTTCCCCCCAAGCGCCCGCCCGGACCCATCCCGGCCGCGCGAGCGTCCTTATTCCTTCGCATCCTTGGCGGCCTGCTGCTGTTGGGCCTCGTCTCCGGGTTTTTGTTGTTGGTCTTCGCACGAGGTTAAGACCACGCCGGCGCGGAGGCTGCCATGCGCGAAACCCGCCGAAATTTCTTCCTGAGCGCCGCCCTGCTGCCGAGCTCTCTCGGATTGCCCGGGGGCATCTTCGCCGCGCAAAATCCGCCCACGCCTCCCCCTAAGCCCCAGCCCGGTTACACGCCGAACCCCGCCGAGATGGAGTCCCATCCTGGCGAAGCCGCGGCCGCAAGGCGAGCCCGCCTTTTGGAAAACGAAAAGGAATTCCGTCTGGGCGTCGCGCGCCTTTATCAACTCACCTCCGATTTGCGCAACGAAGTTGAGAAAACTCCGACCGCCGACATCTTTTCTCTTCACATCGTCAAAGAAACCGAGGAAATCGCAAAGCTTGCGAAGTCCCTCAAGTCCAAAGCCAGGGCCGCCTAGGTCCGGCCCGATTTCTATCGTTCAACTGCCAGGATGGTATTCGCGCTTGATGTGGCCTTGGAGCTCGGACCGATAAAAGTAAACTTCGCGCAAGTTTCCCGTGCTGTACCGCTCGGCCTCATCGTTGAAATGCGGCGAAGCGGGATGGCCGCTCTCGCCCCCGGCAGTCACGGCTCTGGCGCGCACTTTGTTGCCAAAGTCGACGACCGCCACGAAGCTGTTGCCGCTCGTGCCATACCACTTCTTCGTTCCAGGATAAGCGCGGGCGCTGAAGGCAGCCAGTGAACCCCAGAATGACGAGGTGAAGCCGACGGGAATGCTCGGCGCGGAGTCGCTGAAAGGCTGGACGATGTCCCCCGTCAGGCGCTGAAAGCGGTTGATGTCACCCCAAGGGGTCTTCCAGGTACCGAAGTCCCCGGAAAGCTTGTCCGAAGCTTCGGCCAGCGCTTCAAGGAGAACGTCGGGCGGCAACTTTGTGCAAACGTAGTCGCTAAGGTACATGCCGGCCTTGCGCGCGTCCGGGCCAACGCGGCGCTCGAGGACTTCTCCCCAAAAGACGGCAAGCGAAGTAGGCACGGACGCTACGCCCCAGCGCAAATCCCAGTTGCGCAGCGCGGCGATCGGTTCCGCGGTCCTGGCTTTCCGAGGATGGTCATTCGGCGTTTCCTCCCAGGCCTTGATCAGCGCCGGGATGGGCTTCTCGAACCACGTCAAATAGCGGTCGTAGGCCGCGGCGATGAGCGAGTCGACGGTGAAATCCTTTTTGCCTTCGAGCACGCGGATGGCGTGCAGTCCACGCGCGGTTTCTCCGCCGGTTTCGGCGTAAGGCGGGAAATCTTCTTTCTTCGGGCTGGATGGTCCCGCCGCGGACCACGGCCAATTGTTGGAGTTGTAGAGCCAGCCGTTCTTGGGATTCAGGAGGTGGGGAGTTTCATCGACGGAAAGGAGGCCGTGCCAGTCCGTCTCGGGATTGCTGCCGTCCACCGGCTTGGTCCAATCAAAGCTGGGATTGCGCCGGGGAATGAAGTTGCCGTGGAAGTAGGCGATGTCGCCGTCGGCATCTGCGAAGACGGTGTTGTTTGAGGAATTTGTATGGAGCTCCATCTTCTCGCGAAACGCTTTGTAGTCCTTCGCCTTCGTGCGCAAATACGATTGTGTCAGCGCTTTGACCGGCTCGTTCATCAACCGGATGGTCAGCCACTTGCCTTCGCTCTCGCCGATCACCGGCCCATGCTCGGTGCGGAATACCGTGAATTTTTTTTCGGCCATCCCTTTGTCGGTTTTGTACGGTACGGTGATTTCGTTTGTCGCGACCGGAAGTTCTTGGTTGCCGTGCTTGTAGTAAAAGCGGTCGCCCTTTTTGTCGACGGTTTCCAGATAGAAGCTTAGCTGGCTCGCGCCGCTCGAGGTATGCATCCAGCCGGCGCGATCGTTGAACCCTTGGTAGACGAAAAATTGGCCCCAGGTCACTGCTCCGTAGGCGTCCAGCCCGTCTTCGCTGGCCATTTGCAATTCGGAACGGAAGAAAAACGAGGTGTGGGGATTGATGAGGAGCAGCGCGTGATGATCCACGGTATTCGAGGGCGCGATGGCCATGCCGTTCGAGCCGCCGGGCTCCTCGATATCCTCGTCAAACGCCGGAGGGTTTTGCGTCACGTGAACGTAGCCGTAAAAGGCCTCGAGCTGGCTGAGATTCACGCGCTCAATGTCGCCTCCGATGCTGCCTTCGGTAAACGTGAGAGCCATCCAAGGCTCGAATCTTCGGATCACGCGCGGTTGGACCTCGGAATGTTTCGCGAGGTAGTAATTCAGGCCGTCGGCCCAGGCATTCATCAATTTTTTCAGCCACTCCGGACTCGCCGCGTAGTCTTTTTTGACGGTTTCGGGATCAATGAAGAGTTTCATCCGCAGGTCCCGATAAATCCGGGATTCGCCCTCCGCCTCCGCGAGACGGCCCAGGGCGTTGATGTAATTGGTCTCGACGCGGTTGAAGTCGTCCTCGGCCTGCGCGTAAATCATGCCGAAGACGGCGTCGGCATCGGTTTTTCCGTAGACGTGCGCGATACCCCAATCATCGCGCATGATCGTTACGTCGCGCGCCTCTTGCTCCCATCGCGCCGCATCCGGAGCATTCCCCGTTTGCTTTGCATGCGGCGTCTTGGCTGCCCGCGATCGAAGCGCTGGCGCGGCGAACACCGGCGAACTGGCAAGAATGAAAGCAAGCGCAAGCCTCTTCATATCCCTGTCCCTTTGCGAACACGGCTCGTCGAGCGCGCCGCCTTCACGAGCCGGTTACACAACCGCGCCAGCCTAACACAGACTCGGGGAGGCCGGTCGACTCCCCGGGCGGCTCGCCAGGCGAGGCAAGCCGCGGCAGTTCCTTTTTCCTCGTGCCGCGGCAATCTGCTACGATTCCGGCATGGGAAAAACAGCGTACCTTGCTTGCTTTCTTGTCGTGGCGAGCGTTGTGTTCGCCCGCGGCGCTTCCGCGCAAACTGCCACCGGATCGCTGGAGTTCGTTGCGCGCATCACACCCACGGCCGCACGGCCGGAGCCGGTGCGCCAGTTCACCTTTTATGTTCTCACCAAGAGTTACGCGGCGATCGTCAAGGACGTGGAAGAAAGAGTTCCGCCGCCGGCGCGGGACGCGTTCATCGAAGGCCTGAAGGTCTCTCCCGAATTGCGTGCCTGGCTCAAGGGCCACGATACGCTCGACCTGACCGCGCCGGAACTCGACAAACTGCTCACACCGGATGACCTCATCAAGGTGCCGGAATTTCTCGAGGCCTACCAGCGGTCGAACCGCGGCGGCGTCACGAGCGGACTGCCCCGGCCGAAATACCGCGAGGCGGATCGCACCGAACATCCCGAGAAGTATGAAAAGTTGCGGCAGGAATATCTAAGCGCGCTGATGAAATTCATTCGCGCGCATCCGGAGACGGTATCCGGAGTCGAACTGGAGCTCGACGCCGTCAATCCGCAGAAGAAATGGGCGGCCCTGCTGAGCGAACGGCGCAAGAAGGTCGGGCACACCGCGCCGGACCTGGCGCAAATCAAATTCCTGGCCGCCAAGGCGGACACGGATTTGGAAGGCCACGGGTCGGTTTCCGGACTGGCTCCCGGCGATTATTGGATTTCCTCGCTCAACCTGGAGGCCGAGGCGGGCGACATACGCGCGCATTGGGACGTTCCCATAACCGTCGAAGCGGGGCAGACCACGCGCGTGGAACTGTCGAACTTGAACAGCACTGAAGCAAGCGGCTCCAATCCGTGACGCGGGAATCCTGCCGTCATGGGCACGCCACTCGAGTGGATCGTCTTCAATGCCGTTATCCTCGCCGCGATCGTGCTGGATCTGCGCGTCTTTCACCGGCACGCGCATAAAGTCGGACTCCGCGAAGCGGCAATCGCGAGCGTTTGCTGGGTCTCCGTTTCCGTGCTCTTCGGTCTGGGAGTGTTCTATCTGCGCGGAAAGCAGCCCGCCCTCGAGTTCTTCACCGGGTACCTGATCGAGAAGGCTTTGAGCGTCGACAATCTATTTCTTTTCCTGGTGATCTTTCGCGCATTCGCCGTGGAAGACCGCTTTCAGCACCGCTTGCTCGAATGGGGTGTGGTGGGCGCGCTGGTGATGCGCGGAATCCTGATCGGGGTGGGGGCGGAGCTGATTGAACACTTTTCCTGGGTGCTGTATGCGCTCGGCGCATTCCTCGTCTACGCGGGCATTCGCTTGTTTTTCAAGAAAGACGAGGTGCATCCGGAGAAAGGCAGGATTGTTCGTTTCCTCGGCCGGCACTTGCGCGTGACACGCGAGTACCATGGCGGAGAGTTTTTTGTGCGCGACGCCGGACGGCTCTTCGCTACCCCTTTGTTTGTTGTGCTGCTGGTCGTGGAAATCACCGACGTGACGCTGGCGATTGACTCGATTCCCGCCGTGTTTGGAATCACCCGGGATCCCTTCATCGTGTATACGTCGAACGTGCTGGCGATTCTCGGATTGCGCGCTCTCTATTTCCTGCTGGCAGGAATCATCGACCGGCTGCGATTTTTGGATGAAGGACTGGCGGTGGTGCTGGTTTTTATCGGCGGGAAAATGATCGCCGAGAGGTGGGTGCGGGTTCCCGTGGATACCTCGCTCGCCGTGGTGGGAGGAGTGCTGCTGGTCGCGCTGCTGGCTTCCTTGCTGGTGCCGGCGAGGAGCAAGCGCGAAGAGGTATCCAAGCCAACGCCCGAGTGAGCTTTGCTGCGCTCGGGACAATGCCGCGCCATCGCGGAGAGCTCGAAAAAGCCTCCGGTCGATTGCCAGAATAGCCGAGGCTCACTCGCCTTCGAGCATAACTTCGTCGACGTAGCACCACCTCCAGTTCTCGCCAGGCTGTTGCGTACGGATGATGGGATGCTGGGTCGCGTGAAAATGCTTCGTGGCATGCTTGTTCTTCGAGGAGTCGCAGCAGCCGACATGTCCGCAAGTCAGGCACAGGCGCAGTTCGACCCAATTGTCTCCCAATTTGAGGCACTCTTCGCAGCCCTTGGTCTTCGGTTTAACCTTGCGAATCTGATCAAGGTGGGTACAGCGAGCGGCCATCGCGGCCTCCTTTGATGCGGTGAATCACATCGCGGCTTGCATCGGGATGCGCACCTGGAAACGGGTGTCGCCCGGGGCAGACTTGACGGTGACGAGCCCGCGCATTTTCTGGACGATGCGGTGCACCACGTCCAGGCCAAGCCCGCTGCCTTCGCCCACCCCTTTGGTGGTGAAGAACGGCTCGAAGATGCGGGACTGCACTTCGGGAGGAATGCCCGGGCCGTTGTCCGCGATTTCTACCAGCACGTATTCATTTTCGCGGACGGCGCGCACGAGAAGCTTCCCGGTATCGCCCATGGCGTCGGCGGCATTGTCGATCAGATTGGTCCAGACCTGATTCAGTTCGCTGCCATAAGCCATCACCTTTGGCAGGTCCGGCGCATAGTCGCGGGTCACGGTGATGCCGCGCTTCAGTTTGTGATGCATGATGGTCAATGTGGTTTCCAGGCTCGACTTGATGTCCACTTCCTGGAGCGGCGCCTGGTCCATGAAGGAATATTCCTTGATGGCCTTGATCAGTCCGGAGATGCGCGCCGTGCTACTGTCAAGTTCGCAAGCGATGCGCTCCATTTCAAGCAGCGTGGCAAAGCGGAGCAGTTCCGGTCCAAGCGCAGCGCCGGCCGCTCCTGCGAATTTTTCGAGATGCTCGTCGGCAAGATTCGCATCGGCAAGAAGCGGGGCCAGCTTCCAGGCATCGCCGACGCCGCGTCCCTCAAGCCACGCCTGGACGGCGTCCTGGCGATCGGCGCGAGCGAATTCATCGGGGTAATCCGCGGGCTTCAAGGAAGCGCGAATTTCATCCTCGCGCACGGCAAGTGATCTACAATCCTCGGCCCTCAGCAATGAGTTGTGGCTAGCGGAGCGGAGGCGTTCGAGGCAATCGTGGAGCGCGGCTGCAGAGCGCCGGGCGGCCGCGGACGGATTGTTCAATTCGTGGGCGAGACCGGCGGACAGTTTGCCGAGCGCGGCCAATTTTTCTCGTTGCTGCTCGTCGCGCGTGACGGTTCGAACGCGGTCGGTCAGCAACCCCACCAGGCGCTTGGAAAGCTCGGGCATGCGCTGAAAA
>Ga0182033_10000291_pt1 | contig 23718 bp, 32 predicted proteins | sample tim00Cox0000000H_FD_125968 | JGI IMG/M metagenome (GOLD analysis project Ga0182033, IMG submission 125968) | Lab enrichment of tropical soil microbial communities from Luquillo Experimental Forest, Puerto Rico - timezero.00C.oxic.00.000.00H | ecosystem: Environmental > Terrestrial > Soil >...
AAGGCGTTGTGCTTTGCGCTGTTCGCCTGCGCCTTCAATCTTTTGATCGGCTATGTCGGCCTAGTGTCGTTCGGCCACGCTCTGTATTTCGGCTGGGCCGGTTACCTGGCCGCCCATGCCGCCAAGGTCTGGGGCGTGGCGCCGGAATTCGCCGTGCTCATCGGCACGGTTACGGGAATGGGGCTCGGTTTGATCGCCGGCGTCGTCGCCATCCGCCGTCAGGGCATCTACTTTGCGATGATCACGCTGGCGCTGGCGCAGATGATGTATCTCGTGGCGCTGCGGGTCAAAATGACCGGCGGCGAGGACGGCATCCAAGGCGTGCCGCGCGGCCGCTTGTTCGGGGCGTTCGATCTGGGCAACGAAATGACAATGTATGCGTTTGTCGCTGTAGTTGCACTTGCTGCGTTTTTTCTGATCTACCGGATCATCAATTCGCCGTTCGGCGAAGTGCTCAAGGCAATCCGTGAGAACGAACAGCGCGCCGTTTCGCTTGGTTACAAGACCGACGATTACAAGCTGGTCGCGTTTGTGCTCTCGGCGACGTTGGCCGGTCTCGCCGGATCGGTGAAGGCGCTGGTTTTCCAGCTTGCCTCGCTGACCGACGTGCACTGGACCATGTCAGGCGAAGTCGTTCTGATGACGTTGGTCGGCGGGCTCGGCACGATTTTCGGCCCGATCGTCGGCGCCTTCTTAATTGTTGCGATGGAGAATTATCTCGCGCCGTTCGGCCAATGGGTACTGGTCATTCAGGGCGCGGTCTTCGTGATTTGCGTGCTGTCCTTCCGGCGCGGCATCATCGGCGAATTGGCGGCACGCTTGCGCGTGCGCCTCTGAGCGTGATTGCTCAAGGTTGAATCTATTGTCTCTCTGGGTTTTTGGTGGAGCATGATCTTTTCGGAAGACCGGTACCCACTTTTCCGGATCATGCTCTAGGTTCGTTCGGAATTTTTCTCATCAGGAGGACATCATGAGTGCGGAAGCGCGCCTGAAGGAACTCGGCATCGTGCTGCCGGAATTGGGCAAGCCGGTTGCCAACTATCTGCCCTATCGGCTCGCCGGTAATATTCTGTTTCTCGCCGGCCAGGGTCCGCGTGACGCCAACGGCAGGCAGCTCACCGGCAAGCTCGGCGTTGATATCAGTGTCGAGGAGGGTTACCGACGCGCGCGGCTTGTCGGTCTCGGCCTTCTCGCCGCGATGCGCGATGCGCTCGGCTCGCTCGACCGCGTCGATTTCATCGTCAAGCTTCTTGGCATGGTCAATGCCGCGCCGGACTTCAACGACTCGCCGAAAGTCATCAACGGCTGTTCCGATCTGTTCGTCGAAGTGTTCGGCGACGCCGGCCGTCACGCCCGCTCGGCGGTGGGCAATGTCATGCTGCCGAACCAGATCTCGGTCGAGATCGAGGGTATTGTGGCGGTTAGGGCATAGCAAAGCTGTGTTGATCGTCATGCCCGCATAGATGGCCGGAACAAGTCCGGCCGTCACGAGCTGATCGAATCAATCAACGCACCTTTACCAACAAACAAAAAGTCAACAAATAGTCGTTTCGGCACGGCATTGATTTTTGTTGCTCGAATCATCGCCGCACGCTGATTATCCAAGAGCGCCGACTCCACGGCGCTCTTGGCTTCCTTCATGTCGGGACGGCAACACAGCCCGTACGACAGTATCGCCCTCCGGTGGCTCGCTTTGGTCGAGCGTCGGCAACAGAATTTCGTCGAACTCCACAACACCGGGCGCTGGCGGCACTACTATACGCACGCCGAATTTCTCGACGAAATGCATAAAATACTCGATCTTCGCAATCGATGGGCGCGTTTGGCCGGCGTACCAATAGAGGATCAACCCGGCGCCCAGCACGTGAGCAAAGAAAGCGAGCAGCGAGGCGCGGAGCTTGGCGAGCGGCAGCCTGACCTGACGCGCCGGCCAGCGCCAACCCGACACCAGTCGGCTTCGGCGATCCTGGCCGCTGTAGCCGGGCGCCTGTGACGCGCTGGACTTAATGCCGCCAACCGCTTATCCACAAACCTTGCCATTGAAAAGTGCGCAACTCGCGCTTGAGTTTTTCACCTCCAACCACATGTGACCGACCGATGCCGAGCGCCTTGTTCTCGCCGATCAAACTTGCCGACCTGACCCTGCCGAACCGCATCGTCGTTTCTCCGATGTGCCAGTACAGCGCCAATGATGGCGTCCCCAATGACTGGCACCTCACGCATCTCGGCATGCTGGCGAATTCCGGCGCCGGACTGCTTGTGGTCGAAGCTACTCATGTCGAGCGGCATGGCCGCATCACTCATGGCTGCCTCGGCCTTTATTCGGACGCATCAGAGGATGCGCTCGCGCATATTGTCGCGCATTGTCGGCGGATCGGCACGGCGAAGCTCGCCATTCAGCTGGCGCATGCCGGACGCAAAGCGTCCGCGAAGCGTCCCTGGGAAGGCGGCAAGCCGCTACCGCCGGGCGAAGATCCCTGGTCGACGATTGCGCCCTCGGCGCTGCCATTCGGGCCGGGTTGGCACACGCCGCGCGCGATGAATGAGGAGGACATGGCGCGGGTGCGCGCCGCCTTCGCCGATTCCGCCAAGCGCGCCATGCGGCTCGGCTTCGACGCCATCGAGCTTCACTTTGCGCACGGTTATTTGCTGCACAGTTTCGTTTCGCCGCTTGCCAATAAACGCAATGACGAGTTCGGCGGCTCATTCGAGGGCCGCATGCGTTTTCCGCTGGACGTTGTGCGCGATACGCGCGCAGTGGTGCCGGGCGGCATTCCGCTTGGCGCCCGCATCACCGGCACCGATTGGGTCGACGGCGGATTGACGCCGGACGATGCGGTCAAAATGGCCAAGGCGCTGAAAGCCGCCGGCATCGATTACGTGGATATCTCCTCGGCCAACATCACGCCGGAGAGCCGCTGGCCGAACGATCCAGGCTTCAATGTTCCGATCGCCGAGCGCGTGCGGCGAGAATGCGGTCTGCCGGTTCGCGTCGTCGGCATGATCGTCAATGCCAAACAGGCTGAAGCGATCATCGCCGAGGGCAAGGCGGATATGATCGCGATGGCACGTGCGTTCCTCGATGACCCGCACTGGGCTTGGCACGCCGCGCAAGTACTCGGCGCCGACGTTCCGCGGCCGCCGCAATATCAGCGAGTCGGGCCGTCGCTATGGCCCGGCGCTGCTCTGCGCGGGTGACGGTGGAACGCGGCCGTAGGAGAGCGCAAGCTGTGCCGGCGCCACGCCGAAATAATAGGCAAGCCGCAACCGCCACATCAGCAGTATCGTGCGCCATACGCCGTGATAGTCCCAGCGCCGGCCCGAAGTGACGACCGGCGTGGCGATGCAGAGCGGCCGCGACCGGCGTTTAAGATTTTGCGACAGCGCGATGTCTTCCATCAGCGGCAAATCTGGAAAGCCGCCAACTGACCAAAACGCCTCGGGGCTGACAAAAATCGCCTGATCGCCGGTAGCGATGCCCGTGAGCCGCGAGCGCCAATTGATCATCCGGGCGATGAGCGCGAGGAGGGGATGCCGTCCGGCAATGCGCAGGTCGAAACGGCCCCAAGCTTGGTCGGAAGCCCTGTTGGAAGCACCGCGTGAAAGCGCGGCAGCGATGAGGCGGTCGGCGTTATCTGGCAGCGTCGTGTCGGCATGCAGGAAAACGAACGCATCACCCGTGCCGACCGCCGCTCCGACGTTCAGTGCCGCACCCCGGTTGCGCGGCCCGATGATGACGCGATCGGCCAAGGGGCGTGCCAGGGCAGCAGTGCCGTCGCGGCTGCCGCCATCGACCACGATCACTTCGGCGCCGCGGGCACGCAGCGGCGCCAGTGATTGCAGTGTCGTGACGATGATCGCCCGCTCGTCGAGCGCCGGAATGACGATGCTGAGCTGCCGCATATTGCCAACATTGCCGAGAAACCCGCGGTGGGGCAACGTCGCCTAAAGCGAAATGATTTTAGGTTGATTTCGGTATTTCGCTTTAGCTTGTTGTTTCAGCATGATCTTTTCGGAAAACCGGTACCCACTTTTCCGGATCATGCTCCAAAACTGGAAGACGATGCCTATGACGAACCCGGTTCTGGTCGAGGTGATGCGCGGACGCCTGGTCGAGAGCCGCCACCGCGGCGCGCTCGCGGTGGTCGATGCCGAAGGCGAAACGGTGTTTGCGATCGGCGATGTGACGACGCCGATTTTCCCGCGCTCGGCGGTCAAAGCGCTGCAGGCTTTGCCGCTTGTCGAGCAAGGCGCGGCCGATCGTTTCGGCTTAAGCGACGAGGAACTCGCACTCGCTTGCGCCTCGCATAGCGGCGAAACGGCGCATGTCGCCGGCGTCGAGCGGATGTTGGCGAAGGCCGGGCTTGATGCTTCGGCCTTGCGCTGCGGCGCGCATTGGCCGATTGCTCAAGTCGCGGCGGCAGAAGTGGCGCGGTCCGGCGCGCCGATGCCGTTGCACAACAATTGCTCCGGTAAGCATGCCGGATTTTTATGCGTCGCCCGCGCGATCGGAGTCGATCACGCCGACTATTGGCGGCCGGATCATCCGGTGCAGTATCTGGTTCGCGACGTTCTGGAGAATTTTACCGGCGAGGCGCTCGGCGAGGAGCGCTGCGCCATCGATGGCTGTTCGGTGCCGACCTGGGCGGTGCCGCTGCGCAATCTCGCGCATGGCTTCGCCAAATTCGGCGCCGGCTATGGCATTTCGCCGGAACGCGCGCGGGCGGCGGCGCGGCTGCGCCAGGCCTCCACTAAGAAGCCGTGGTATGTCGCCGGCACCGGCCGCTTCTGCACCGATATTATGCAGTCGTTCGGCGAACGCGTATTTGTGAAAACCGGCGCCGAGGGCGTCTATTGCGCCGCGCTGCCGCATGAGCGGCTTGGCATCGCCATTAAATGCGACGACGGCGGCAGTCGCGCCGCGCAGGCGATCGTGGCGGCCATCATCGCGCGATTTTTGCCGCTTGCCGCGAGCGAACGTTCAGCGCTTTGGCGTTTCGCCGAGCCGGTTTTGCGTAATTGGAATGGATTCGAGGTCGGGCAGGTCCGGATAACTGAGCCGCTTCGATAATACGCGAACAGGAACGACGATCGGCGGCGAGCAATGCGATCAGCAGATTCTCGCCTGCTGTCGCCAGTCGATGCAGCATTGGCGCGCGACGCCTGAATGCTCCGCGGCGAGATTTCAGATCGATTACCGGGATGTGAACGAACTGCACGAGCGGTTTCCCGTTATCACTGTGCTGCAACGCGCGCCAATAGGTGTAATTGCAAAGGTACGCACCCGCATCGCGGGATAAACGGGCGGGCAGAGCGGTTCGGCGCAGCGCGTTGAGAAGGTGCGGGAAGGGTGCATTTCCTCTTAGCGCGCTCGTTTCGCCAGATTCGATCGCTGGGTGCGTCGGGCGATAGCCGGCAACGTCGGGAAACAAAATCGAGTGGGCATTGCGTGCGCGCGTTTCGATGCAAATCTGCCAGCGGCGCGCGGCGAGACCAAAGATCAGCATGACGTCCGGTTTGTGCGCCAGCAATTTTGACAGGTCGCGGTCAATCGCGGCGTAAGAGGTCGCAAAGACGTGGCTCGTCATCTCGATTTCATCGAGCGCTGGGCGCCGGCGGCGCGCCAGCGCGACGGCCAAGCGGCCGCTCGGATTTGACGGCGCGCCGGGGAACGGCCCGAAGCCTGCGATCACGATGCGCATGTTGCTTTTGCGCATGATCTATTCCGAAAACCGGCTTCCACTTTTCGGGATCATGCGTCGAGCATCGCGGCGATCTTTTCCACCGCCGAAGCCGGCGCCAGCCGGCCAGCGGCGACGTCGGCCTCGATCCGAGGCAAAGCAGTCTTCAAAGCGCGGTCGGAGCGCAACGGCTCGAATAGCCGCTCTTCTAGCATCGTCCACATCCATTTAACCTGCTGCTCGCCGCGCCGCGCGGCGAGCTCGCCGGATGCCGTGAGCCGCTGGCGGTGTTCGAGTATATGCGACCACAGCGTCTGCATGCCGTCGCCGGTCAATGCCGAACAGGTGAGGACCGGCGGCGACCAGTTCACCGAACGCGGCGACAGGATGTGCAGCGCCGCAGCGAATTGCGACGCGGTAAGCTTGGCGCGCGCAATATTGTCGCCGTCGGCCTTGTTGACGGCGATCATATCGGCGAGTTCGACCACGCCTTTTTTCAGGGCCTGCAGCTCATCGCCGGCGCCTGGCAGAGCCAAGACCAGGAAAAAGTCAGTCATGTCCGCGACAGCGATTTCGGATTGGCCGACGCCGACGGTCTCGACCAGAACCACGTCGTAACCCGCGGCCTCGCACAACAGCATGGTCTCGCGTGTTTTCGCGGCAACGCCGCCCAGCGTGCCGGAGGATGGCGAGGGCCGAATGAACGCGCTCGGATGGCTAGCAAGCCGGGCCATGCGTGTCTTATCAGCCAGGATCGATCCGCCGGTGCGACGCGACGATGGATCGACGGCCAACACCGCAACCTTACATACCTGTGCAGTCAGCATGCTGCCGAGCGCGTCGATCAGCGTCGATTTGCCGACGCCGGGCGCGCCAGTGATGCCGACGCGCACAGCGTTGCCGGTATCGGGCAAGAGCGCCTGCATCAAGGCGGCGGCAGAACGGCGATGATCGGCGCGCTTGCTCTCGATCAAAGTGATGGCGCGAGACAGAACGGTTCGATCGCCGGCGCGCACTCCGCGCGCGAGCCGCTCGAGATCCTGGGATGGAGAAGGCGCAGCTGTGCGGTCTGCGGGCGTCACCACGTTTCCTCGTCGCTTTTCGGTCGCTCACCGCTGAAGATCGCCACTCCCTCGGGCGACAAATATTGCTGAAATTTCGTCCACGGCACAAAGACTGTGTAAGGGCCCTCCACATAGGGCCCAACGCCGTAGGGCGAATAGTGAAAGGTCAAACCGGAGCTCTTGTCGGTTTCGGTGGAAGGGGCGAGCGTCACCGGGCCAACTCCAAGAATTGTCGGCTTGATGCCGTCGTTGATGAAGGTGTCGCGCTGCAACTCCTGTTCGGGAGTCATCTGGTCCACGGGCGGCCCGTCATCGTCACCATAGCCATTAATGCCTTTCGTAAGCTTGGCGGCGGCAACAGCGAGCTTGGCAAGCTGCGTCATCGTGACCATAGCCGGACCGTTCTCGGTCGTTTCAGTAAAGAAGGCGCGAATATTGGTGCGTTTTTGCGCGGCGTTATTCCAAAGAATCGTATCGACATGGTGGTTCGGATGGGCGCCACCGTCGAACCAATCGTCGCTGCGCACGACGCTAATGTAGTGGCCAACAACCGAGCGCAATACATAATCGCGATCGTAAGACCATTGCAGGCCGCGAAACGCTTTAGGGTGTTCACGCCATTCAATCGCGGCATCGCGGGCTTTTTTTGCGACCCATGCTTTGCCTTCGGACAGGCAGTTGGTGAGCAATTCGGCGAACGGTTTGAGTGCTTCATCGACCGCTAGAGAAATCTTGGCGAAGCTGTTCTCGACCGACATTTTCAGCTTCTGCGCCTCGCTTTTTGCCGCGAGCGCCTGCAGGCATAGGCCGTGCCAGGCCGAAATCACCGCTACGCCAATGAGAACGTCCCTGCGCGCGATGAAATCAGTCATCGGATGACCTGCCTTGGTTTTGTACTGCGGGGCCGCGCCGCTACGGAAGAATGGCGAAGGCTCGCGCCGGGAAACCGAGCCCGTTTTGCACCTTCGGCCAGGTCACGACAAGAAGCGCGCCGGTCGCGGGCACTTTATCGAGGTTGGCCATCACCTCGATCTGAAAATGGCCGTGCGTAAGAATGTAGGTTTCCGAATCCATCTTATCGGTGGTGTCGGTGTCCATCGACTCATGGCCGGTCGCGGCGACGCCGCGTTGCTCATAGAGATATTTGATCGTCTTGAAGTCCCAAGCAGGAAACGGGCTGCGCTTGAAGCGCTCTGCATTGGTATCCCAATCCTTGTACATATCGGTGCGCAGTGCGGCGAAGGCGCCGGCCGGCACGCGGCCGTGCTTGCGCTCCCAGCGCCTGAGATCGTCGACGGAGAAGGCGTGGTTCGGATCCTTGGCGAGGTATGGCGTGTCGTCGAGCACGACCAGGCGCAAGATCATCCGTTTAAGCGGGATTTGATCCATGGTGATGCCGTTTTCGGCGAAATGCGCCGGCGGATCGACATGCGTGCCGTATTGCCCGACCATTTCGTAATATGTTGCGCGGAATCCATCCTTGGCGATGGTGTAAGGCTCGTGCGTCTTAGGATCGGCGGCGGGCGAGGATTTGGCTTGGCCAAATCCGGACCAGACCGGCGTGCCCGGCCCGAAAGAGTGGGTCAGATCGACAAATTTTTTTGCAGCGATGACACGATAGACCCGTTCAAGGTCGGATTCCGCTCTGACCGGTGCCGCCGCAATAATGAGGCAAACCGCAACGAAGACCAGCACCGCGGGACGACGATGAGCAGCAGCAGTCATTCGAGCGCTCCGTTTTTCAGTCTCGGCGAGGAACAGCCTAGCGCGGGCGGGTTGCCGGTGGAACTTGGCTAAGGAGCTGCTCCAGCCGCCGCCAATGGGATTGGACAGCGTCCTCGCGATCTGGCGCGCGAGCGCATCAAAGCTGCGATTGGAATTTAACTTCCTTCCGGCAGCGGAATGAACTCTGTGCTGTCGCCGGGGACGAGAGCGAAGCGGCCCGACTTCCAGTCAGCCTTGGCGCCCTCGATGCGGTCTTGGCGCGAGGAGACGAAATTCCACCAGATGTAGCGCGGGCCATCCATGGCTGCGCCGCCGACCACGACGAAGTGGGAGTCCGCGACGGCTTTTATTTCGACGTAGTCGCCTGGCTTGAGCACCAGAAGCTGTTCCGGCGGATGACGGCCGCCGCCGATCTCGATCTCGCCCGAGATCACATAGAGCGCCCGTTCCTCAAAGTCATTGCCGAGCGGTAGGACACTGCCGGCCGTCAGCCGCACCTCGGCAAAGATCGTCTCCCATGATGTCGCGACCGGCGAGCGCAGCCCATGCATGGCACCGGCGATGACGCGCAGCGTCAAGCCGTTCTCGCGCAATTGCGGAATATCGGCAGACGGGGTGTGGGCGAAAGCCGGCGTAGTCTCCTCGTCCTTCATCGACAGCGCGACCCACAATTGCAAACCATGCAGCGGCTCGCCGCCATCACGATGATCGGGAGCAGTGCGCTCGGAATGGACGATGCCGCGTCCGGCGGTCATCCAATTGACGGCGCCAGGTCGGATCGGCATCGCGCTGCCGAGGCTGTCGCGGTGCACGATCTCGCCGTCGAACAAATAGGTGACGGTCGCGAGTCCGATATGCGGATGCGGCCGCACATCGATGCCTTGGCCGGCGCGAAAGATTGCGGGACCGAAATGATCGAAGAAAATGAATGGGCCGACCATGCGGGAACGCGCCGACGGCAGCGCTCGGCGAACCTGCAGGCCGCCGAGATCGACGGTGCGCGGCACGACAATCTGCGCGATTGCGTCGCTCGATTGGGCGTCTGCGAAAGTCGGGTCCTTGGCTGGAAAGAAACTCATAGGAACAGAGCCGGCTGACGATCGTGCGCAACGGCCCTTACCCTACACCAGGCGCGGAGCCTCGTCTGCCCGATTGCTGCCTTAGGGCCCAGCTCCTTTGGCGACAAGTTCGGCGATGAAACGCGGCTGGGCGAAGGCGGCGACATGAACCTCCGGCGTCCAATATCCGGTCTTGAAGCCGCCGGCCTTGCGGTACCGTTGCGCAATTGTTTTTACCGAATGCCGTCGGACCTTCTTATTGTCGCTGGCAATGCCCATAGCCATGTGGCCGCCGACATAAACCGGGATGGCAGCGACATAGCAGCTTGCGTCTGCGAACAGGCGACGGAACTTGCGCATGGTCGCGGCAAGCTCATTGTTCTGAAAGAACGGGACCCCATTCTGAGTGACCAGCACGCCGTGCGGCTTCATGCAGCGCCGGCAGCCGGCATAGAATTTGCCGCCAAACAGGATTTTTCCCGGGCCGATCGGATCGGTGGAATCGACGATGATCACGTCGAAGCGGCGCTCGGTCTTGGCGACATATTTGGCGCCGTCGTCAATGACGGATTCAAAGCGCCTGTCGGCAAAAACCGGTTTAGTGAATTCGGGAAAATGTTCCTTGGCGAATTCGATGACGGTTGGGTCGATCTCCACTTGGGTGAGCCGCTTGACGCTTCGGTGCTTGAGCACCTCCTCGGCAATGCCGCAGTCGCCGCCACCGATGATCAGCACGTCCTCGGCCTTGCCATGGGCGAACAGCGGCACATGCGACATCATTTCCTGGTAGATGAACTCGTCTTTTTTCGAGATTTGTGTCGCGCCGTCGAGCATTAGCATTTTGCCGAAGAACCGGTGCTCGAACAGGACGAGGTGCTGGTGCTCGGTCTGCAGCTCATAAACCACCTTGTCGACCTCATAGGTCATGCGAAATCCAAGATCGTCAAACAGCGTCTCGGGAATCCACCGTTTCTCGGGCGAAGGTTTCGCCGATTGGTTCTTTGATTTTGTCTCTGGACTTGTCATCGCACTTGTCGTGGCACTGTTATGGCAGCTCCGCGGCATCGGGTCGCCAAATGGTCCCCCATTTTCCACCGCCAACGCAAACCCGGTCCAATACGCCGCCGGTAAAAGAAAGGCCGGGCCCAGGCCCGGCGGTGTCCACGTCCGACTTGACCTCTGGTCAGGCGTCCTGCCCTCGCAGGAGCTCGTTAACGTCGATCCGATTAGCTGCAAAGGCGTCGCGCAGCACGGGGATGCAATTGTCCGGTTCGGCGGAGCCGCACATGAAGATGTCGAGTGCGGCGTAGCCGGCCTCCGGCCAAGTATGGATGGAGATATGGCTTTCCGCCAGCACGGCCACGCCCGACACGCCGCTTGGCTGGAAATGATGCAAATGGATGTGCAACAGTGTTGCTCGAGAGGCTTCAATGCAGCGCCGCAGCGTCGCTTCGATATGATCGATATCATTGAGGCGCTTGGCGCCGTGCAGATCGACGATCAGATGCACGCCGGCGCAGCGGACGCCATTGCGAACAGCGAAGTGGTCCTTGCACGGGTGGTCCTGCCGGCTTTCCGCCGCCGTCGAAACCGCCACTTTCAATTTGGCCTTGCGGTCTTCCTTGCGAGCGGTGCCTGGAGTGTCCAAGCCTTTCACCGATCGCAAGAGGGCGTTTCGGCTCATGCCGTCCTCCCCAATCAGGGACAACAACCCGAGATGCCGGCACGCCGGCGCCGCGGCAAGCGAAAGCCGCTCGATCAGTCCACGCGAACCGACCAACAGCGGCTGAATCCCCACATAAATGCAATAAGCGGGGAGTCAAGAAGATTCTGCAACCAAACCTTTAACGCTTTGTCACGATCGTTGGTTCGCGACGTGAGCCAAGCGGAGTTGAGACGGTATTTGGAACGGCGATATGCATTGCCTGGATGATGTCGGCAGCTATCGCGCCTGCTGCGATCCGGTGAGCGCGAGCCCGTCGATCATCATCACTGAAGCGGCCGAAAAAGCCCGTTTCCGTATCGTGTTTGGTGCGGCGGGCCGCCTCCGTTTCGGCAATATTCCAGTCGAACTTCGCCCCTGAGACGTCCTATGATGCGTCTGGATTCAGACCTCGGCGATAGAGACTTAGCCGACCTGAATGGAGTTTGAGGAACGAAGAGGGAGAGGGATAATGAAGCGAACAATGGCGGCGGTGCTCTTGAGCGCAGCGGCGTTGGTGTCTGTACAGCCGGCGTCGGCGCAGGATCCGGTTGGCGGGGCGATTGTCGGCGGCGCGGTCGGCGGCATTCTCGGCGGGGCCATCGGACGTGGGGCCGGCGGCGCTGTTGCCGGCGCCGTGATCGGCGCCACCACAGGCGCAGTGATCGCGTCCGAGGCGCAGCGTCGACGCAGCGGTTACTACTGGTGGCGCGGCGGCTGCTATTACCGCTACCCGAATGGCTCGTGGCTGCAGGTGCAACCGGGCTATTGCTAGTAAGGCCGAAGATCCACGCCAAAGTGGCCCGGTCGCCACTTGCCGGCTAAGGGGTGATGCGCAGTTCCGGCGGCACCATCGCTGCCGCCGGCTTTTCCAGCCGGATACGGAAGAAGTTCAATACGCGCCGCGCGCTGTCGCGCGGCATGCGGTTGAATTTGGTCAGCGCCCGTGCCACGTCGTCACCCGACATGCCGCGATCGGCTGCGTGCAAGCGCAGCAGCGCTTCGGTGGTGATGGACGACAATCCTGCGGCTTTCGCGATGACGAGCAGGGCCTCCGCGCGTGGATTGAGGAGCGCGCGCTCAACCGCATCGCCGGACATGCCGGACATAACCGATAACGCGGAGGCGGTCTCAGCGAGCTTGCCTTTCCGCGCATAACAATAGACCTCGGTTTCGCCGCCGGTGCGAGACCGATCGTGTTGCTCTGCGTCGGGTCGCCGAGCCAGTTGCGCCGCGAGCGCCGCATCGCCGCGTGTTCGCTCGCGCAGGCGGCGCCAGGCCGCAGTCGAAAATCGCGCGCTATTGTTTCGAACGATGGCGCCTAGAACGTCGCGATCGCCGCGCGCGATCAGTACATCGATCACGCGTGCGCTTAACTCTGCTCGCTGTGCCAACGCCAACAGGTGAGGTTGGGTCTTGCTGCCGGCAATCAGCAGAAGATCGCGCTCGGTCAGTCGTTGGGATCGAGCCAGTACCGAACGCGCCACGGTCGCGTCGTGGTCGAGCGCAAGTAGCTGGATAAGATTGGCGGGTGCATTGGCAACCGGCGCCAGCCGCTCGGCCAATTTAGCGCGCGCTTCCCTTCGCATACCGCGCATAAGCCGAGCCATGACGTCGCCAAACAATAGAATCTGATCTGCCGAATAGCGCTCGGCGCCGTAAATAAAGAGATCGGTGATGCGGTTGAGGATATCGGTGCGCCGCGCGGTGCTGCCGGAGGCGACTACTGCCTCTAACTCCTCGGCGAGCGGGATCGTACGCATGGTGAACGGAACGCGCGGCTACTGCATTGAACCAGGGTCAAAACACATGATTTCCGCGAGCTGCGTTGCAGCCAAAATCGCTCGCCGGGCAAGTTAATGAGTTTTGACCCTGGCTTCGAGAATGCATCGCAAATGGTGAACAAAATATTGCCGCGCGCGTCCGCACGCGCGCCGTGAAGGTTACTAATCCGCTAATAACCAACCGTACCGTCGGACTAGCGCGAGCGCGCCGCAGTCAACGCACCGAACGGTTAGAAGGCCGATAGATTCCCATGCGGTTTTGCACCTCTGGGGGTATCCGATAGTCGCGCATCACCGGTCGCGGATCGCGTAAGCCGCAGCATTCCCGCTGCACGATGAAACGCCAAAGCGCGTCGCCTGCGTCTTGCACGAGTTTCCTTCTAGCCTCGCCGGCGGTTGCCGCAGTGCGGTCGTATTCGAATAGCGCCGCCAGTGCCGCTTCAAGCGCGTGGCCGGCGCGCCCGAGCGCGGCAGCCTGTTCCTGTGCGATCTCGTAATCGAGCGCGTCGGTTACGGAAGCTGAGCGGGGGCGCAAGCGTCCCATTTCCGGTCAATCACAATCATTGCGTTCGCGTCTAGGTCCCCAAGGACAGTCAAATACCAGCCAAGTACCACATTGGGGATCAGCGCTGCCAGGTCACGACTGAAACGCCGGCAGTCGGATCGAGTTCGCAGCGCGGGCCGGGCTTAAGGCCATGACGGGCGAGTACACCATCCGGCGTGGCATTTGGGCCAACCTCTGTAAAAACCGGCAGCCCCCCCGGAATCCTGGCATTCGACGCCCTGGAAAGGTGGAATACGTCGTATAGCGGGAGAAACAGGCTGAACACTTCGCGCCCGCCAATGACCGCAATGGTGCCGTCGCCGACCCCGAGCTGCGCTAGCGCCGCGTCCAGACTGGCGCCGGTCGGTTTCCAAAGCAAAGTGTTGGAATGCGCGGGGTCCGGCGCGGTGGCGGCGACCCGACGCGTTACAACCAAGCGCTTGCGCCGCGCGGCTCGCGGGCCACCCTCGTGGGAATGCCGGCCGTGAAGGACCACTGCGGCGTGATCGAGAGCGTCCTGGAAGAAGCGCTGATCGGCCTCATTCTTGATCGAGGGTGGCATTTCGCCTTTGGCGTCCGCGATCATGCCGTCGGCGGAGACGATCACATAGCCATCGATACGGCGCACGGCTCCCATGCCAGTTTCAGAAGTTCACGATATAGCCGAGCAGCGACAGCACGCCGATAATGATGATGATTACGCGCACGATCTGTTTGGCGCGGCCGTCAATCGGCAGCATATTGACCAGATAAAGCACCAGGAGGACGACAACAAAGGTGATGAGCACTCGGATCAGGATATACATGCAAGGCTCGATCTGAATTTGAGGGAATCGTCTTTGTCATGGGAACGAAAGATAAGCTTAGCATCATAGAAGCGGCGGGGCTGCATCCGAAAGTATTCGGCCCTATATTGGCGGGAGCAGGGAGATGGCGATGTCCGACTCTGCAAGCCTGATCATGATCCAATTCTTGTCTTGGCTGGCGGACCGGCCGCGCAGCTATACGGAGACCATGGATGCTTGGCGCACCAGTTGTCCGCGGCTTTCGGTCTGGGAAGATGCCATTATCGCCGATCTGGTGCGGATCGAGAATGACCGCGGGCGCGCGGTGAGGTTGACCGAACGTGGTGTCGGGCTTTTGCGCCAGGCGCAACATCAGGCCGCCGCCGCCGGGTCGGCACATTCCGAGCGGGCAGGGGAATTGGCTCTGGGGACTGGGCGGCGCGGTTAGGTCAAGACGTCGCCGCCGGGTTGTGGCGGGATTTCGAAGGTATTGAGCACCAATCCGATCATTCCATAGAAGCCGGCGCAGGTGACGGCTTCGATAATGCCGTCGCGGCCGAGCGCGGCTTCGGCGCGCCCAAAGGTTGCGGGGCTCACCTTCTTGCTCGCCAACAGTTCCGTTATGAGATCATAGACCACTCGCTCGTCGTCGCGGCCGAATTCCGGCCGCCGGCGCGCGCGAATGGCCTCGATAGTCTCATTGCTGAGGCCTGCCTCACGGGCCAGATTGATATGCGCGGACCAGGCATATTGGGCGGTGGCGTCGCGGCACGCCAAAAGCACAATGAGTTCAATCAGGCGCTTGTCGAGCTTAGGTGTAACGCGAAAACAGTTCGCTAGTGCATTGGTGGGCTCGGCGATGTCCGGACGGTGAATCCACACCGAGAACGGCCCGCTAAGCTTGCCGCGCGGTCGCGTGCGCATGATCTCGTCATAGAGCGCTTGCTGGCGCGGGCCGAGCTTTTCTCTTTCAATTTGTTCGATGCGAGCCATGGCGTCGCTCTCCGTTCGGACAGGTGAGATAAAAGCGCGGCGCCGCGGCAGAAACCCATGATACCGAGCCGGTTGCCGTCACCACCCTGCGATTTCGCCCAGCCCACGGTAGCGTCAAGGTCCGAAAACAATTCGGCGTCGGTCTTGCTATTGACCTTCGGCATCAATTCCTGGGTATCGGTGACTTTGGTCATGTCGCCCAGCCGGAAGTAATAATCCGGCGCAACCGCGAAGGCGGTCGCGCGTAATAGACCGGCATGTCGCCTCCGATGACTTTGACCTTGGCGTCACCGACCTCCAGTCCCCTTGGCATCGGTGTGGATGACATCCGCGCGGACCGGCCCGGCGGCAAGCGTGTAGCCTGCGGCGGCCGCTGCCGAACTCGACATGAATCCGCGCCGCGACAAGGGCGGCATGACTTTGGCAAGGCCAAAATGTCCGACGGCAATTGATGCTGGTTCACTGCTCGCTCCTTCGGAAACGGGCGCCTGATACGTAGGCGGGGATCAAGAGGCCGAAGCCTAATGTGTCCGGCCGGGAGCGCCTAGCCCGCACCCCGCCGAGCTCTGCACGGCTGTCAAAGAACCGATTGCATTACACGCGATAAACGCATATCAGGAATTCAAACGCCGGTTTGAAAAATGGCAATGGCAAGGCGAATGACCCGACCATCGGAAGTCACCCGCGAGCGGATCATGAAAGCGGCAGAGCGGCTGTTCGCCGAATCCGGCTATGACGGCACCAGTATCCGCGCCATCGTCGCCAAGGCCAAGGTGAACCAGGCGGCGATCAATTACCATTTCGACGGCAAGAACGGGCTTTATCGAGAAGTGTTGCGTAATGCGTTTCGCGGCTTGACCGAAAACCAGCTCTCTCACGCAGAAGAGCTCAAGTCGATGTCGCCGGCAGAGGCGCTATCGCAGTTCGTTCGCCGTCAGCTGCAGCCGTTGCTGGGGCGCGACGAGTACAGCCGCCACATGCGCATTTTCAATTGGGAAACCGTGCAGCCGACAGCGGTATTCCGCAACCTCGTGGCCGAGGAGGCCGCACCGTTTCTCGGACTTGCCGCTGATCTGGTGCGCCGTTTTCTGCCCGATGCCGACGAACGCACGATCACGGTTGCCGCGGTCTGGCTGCTCGGGCAGTGCAGCGTCTTCCTGCGCAATCGCGAGCAATTGGCGGAGCCGCCGGTAGGGCTCGCGCTTGACGAGCACGCGGTGGACTGGCTCTGCGAGATGATCAGTTGCTGGGTGGTGTCGGGATTGGGGCCGCCACAGCCAAATTGATCCCGACGCCAAACTGTGAATGCCCCAAAAATTCCTTTTTCCTGGCCTGGCGCTGCCCAGAACGAATGTTTGAAATTCAACCAGTCGTTTGAAAAATGTGTCAGTTTTCACACGCACAAAGGGGCTGGCGATGCGGGCCGAGAATAACGACATCGCAAACAACGACACCGCAAGTTTGGCGCCACGGAATTATGTGGTGCATTGGCAAATTCCGCTGCTCGGGCGGTTTGTCGGCAAGTTCGTAGTCGATATTTTGCCGGCGGCCTTGGCAAGCGTGATTGGCGGCTTCCTGTTCACCCAATATCAGGTCGGACGGACTGCGCCGCCGCGTGTCGAACAAGCAAGCCCAGCCTCGACCGAAGTTTTGGCGCTCGTTCGCGACGAGCACGAGGCGATTCTCGGTTATCTCAAGTCGCAAATGGCTGCGGAAAAGAGCCGCCTCGCCGCGCAGGACGCGGAAACGGCACAAGCGGTGGCCGATGCCAAAGCTGCGCAGGAGGCCGCGCAGGAGAAGGCCGCGCAGGAGAAGGCCGCGCAAGAAAAGTTCGCGCAGGAGAAGGCCGCGCAAGAAAAGGTCGCGCAGGAGAAGGCAACACTAGACAGTGATGCTCGCGAGAAAGCGGGGGCGGAATCGAATACGGCGGAAATCAAGCTGACGTCGGCGCCATCTGCGCGCCGCGTCGCGCCATCGATGCAGGCGAGGGTTGCCGTTTCGCGCGCCAAACCAGTCAGCGCACCGGCTACCGCTGCGCCAGCGCCGCTTGTGATTGCCCAAGCTGAGCCGAATGCGCCGCAGAACGATGTTTCCGCGTCCACGAATCGGCTTGCCAGCGATCCCGATTCGCTGCTCGCCAAGACGCTCGACCTCAAAGACCATGTTGTGGCTGCAACCCGGCGCGCCGCAGCCGCGATCGGCGACGTGTTTACGTCGGTGGGCGAGCGGATCAGTGGCGCCACGCCGAGCACGCGGCAGTTTAGTTCCGATTCCTGACGCGTGAGGAATTAAGGGCGCGAACGGCCCTGCCCCCTGGATTAGGCCGCAGAATTGGTGCTGTTTGGCGACAATTCCCCAGCTTTTATGCTGGTTTTCACATCTTCTGGTGCCGCGTGGCTTGCCGATCGCGATCGCTCTGGCTAACCAAGAGGAATCGGGGGCGGAACCAACCCCTTACGCCAGGGATTTGTGCACAGCAGCACGAGTTTTGGCAGTCCCGGGTTGGCAGTGTTTGGTTTGGTAGTATTTGGGGTGGCAGTGCTTAGTGTGGCAGTATTTGGGGTTGCAGTATTTGGAGTTGCAGTACTTGGGTTGGTAGTATTTGGGGTGGGTCACGGACCCTAGCCAAGGCAGAAAGTTTGCGAAGCAGCCAGCATTGCGAGGCGAGGAGTTCTAATGCGTTCTGCCGGGAATTTCAGTTCGGAATGGGGTTACTTGGCGCCAGCGCCGAGTTTTGCGCGCACTGCTCGCGTCGTGCTGGTCGCAACCGCGATTGGTGCGACGGCGGGGGCCGGCGTTGTCTTGTCGCTGATTGACCATCCCACCGAGCCGGAAAAGACCCCTGTTGCCGCGCGTGCAATCGTGACCAGCATACGCACCGCCGCGGTGCCGTCGGCGACGCCTGCTGCGCCCGTTGCAACAGCCGTACCGGCAATTGGACCCCCGCAGCCGGGTGTGTCGGCACCGCCATCGTCGCATTCCGGCAGTGCGGCAGCGCCCGCGCCGGCATCGGCGAACTCGGCCAACACGCCACCGGCCACACCCGCGCCAACCGCGCCTGCAGCGAGCGCGAGCACGGCCTCTGCAACGCCGCCCGCCTCCGCGGAGGCGGCTAATGTCGCCGAGGCCGCACCGGCGGATGTCCCCGACAGCACGACGACAGCCGCGCCGGATCCGGCCGCGCCAACCAAAAAAACAAAGCGCCACGCCAATTCAAAAAATGCGCGGTTGCCTGGGATAGGATTATTTCTGCGGCGCATGTTCGCCGACCATTCCGGCCGGCCGAATTAAGCGAATTCATCTGATCGCGGTCTGAAAACAGTTTCAGGCAAGCCGATGTCGTGCCCGGCGAGTGACTCATCACCGGGTGCGGCAGACCAGCAACAATGGAGGCACGCATGCCGGAAGTGGTCGTTTATCTTTTGGAAGGTCGCTCGCTCGAGCAGAAGCGCGGTCTGGTCAAAGACATCACTCAAGCTGTGGTGAAGAATGCGGGCACCACCGCCGATCAGGTCACCGTCTCCCTCGTTGAGACCCCGAAGACGTCGAAGGCCAAAGGCGGTGTGCTGTTCAGCGAAATGGCAGGTCGCTAAAGCGAAGTGATTTTAGGTGGGTTCGCGTATTTCGCTTTAGCTTCCTGTTTGTATGATCTTCTCCGAGCTGACTTCGCCCGCCCAACCGTGACACGAGGGCACGGGCGGCGAGCACGCCTTCGCGCAGGCGGGAAACTGTCATCCACCCTCGGATCAAAGTCCGAGGGTAAGCTTTTTCGGGATCATGTTTTAGGTCAGCTGCGCGCGCCGCGTTCGGCGAACCAAATGCCGCCGACGGAGTTAACAATCCCGTGAGTGCGCTGCACAATGGACTTGCTGCATTGCGGCAAATCACTGATAATAATCGACCAAAGGACAATCTGGCGCGGCAAGGTGGGCATGAGCGAGATATGGGAAACCAAGGACGGCTTGCGCCGCGTCCGGCGCGATCCGCCGACGCTAGACGACGCAGTGCTGGCGGCGCAGGGGCTCACCGAAGACCTTGAGAGCCAGATCGAGATCGTCGTGGCGTTGATGTCTGTTGCCGCCGACGAAGCGCGCGGCGCGGTCTTGAAAATGCGGCGGGTGAGGGATGACAGCCGGCTGACCATCCCCAGCCGCGGTGGCAGGTCGCGCGCGGTTGTCGTCGAACGCAAACAGCCGCGTCGCGCGGCGACGCGAGGCTAAAGCGAACTAATTTTTAGGGCTTTTTGTTTGAGCATGATCTTTTCCGAAAACCGGTGTCCACTTTTCGGGATCATGCTCTAAAGCCAGCGCCGGCCGTTTGGGCCGGGGATAGCGCCCGCTGACACCAGTCGGTGCCAAATAAACAACACGACCAGCGCGCCGACGACGGCACCGATAAGCCCGGCGCCCTGATCAGGCCGGTACCAGCCGACCATTTGTCCGATGAAAGTCGCGACAAAGGCGCCGACGATGCCGAGGATCGTGGTGAAAATGAAACCGGCGGGATTGTTTGGTCCGGGCGCCAAGAGGCGCGCGATGATGCCGGCGACAAAACCGATGATGATCACCCAGAGAATGTGCATAGCGAACCTCGCGGAATTCTCGCCAGAAGACTTGCGCAGAGCGATGCTGGCACAAAAACAGTGATCAACGCTTCATGCCACGGCGGGTTCCAGCCCGATAAGCCGCGCATTGGAGGACGTGCCGCGAAGGATTATATTTTGAGTCTTGCAAAATGCGATGCCACGCCGCGAAAAGCGGGCGTGCAAACGAGCGCAAACCTGAGGGATGCAGAGATTATTTGATCGGTGGTGGCTCGGAAGCGGCGTCGATCATTCTGAAATTACCTTTGTGCCGATGTTCGAGGTCTCTGCCAAAGATTCTGCCAATGGTCCTACCAAAGGTTCTACAATGACCAAAACCATCGTTGCGCCGCGCACCAAGACCAAAACGCAAACAAAGACCCAGCGCCCGCCGCTCTACAAAGTCATTCTCCTCAACGACGATTACACGCCGCGCGAATTCGTCGTGCTGGTTCTCAAAGCGGTTTTTCGCATGAGCGGCGACCAAGCCTATCGCGTCATGATGACTGCGCATCAGCGCGGCGCTTGCGTCATTGCGGTTTTTACGCGCGATGTCGCCGAGACCAAAGCCAAGGAAGGCACCGAGCTCGGCAAAAGCAAAGGCTATCCGCTGTTCTTCACCACCGAGCCGGAACAATAATGGCCGGAACAATAATGGCCGGAACAATAATGCGATGTTGCGCCGTCGACGATGTCAGCGTGCGATCGAAGGCGCCGGCTGCGATCCTGGCGCTGTCACGATGTCATTTGCGGCCATCCGCAGTGGCGGTTGGTCGGTATAGGCGAATAGGAAGCCGCCGACGGCCATGCCAGTAAAGAATACTGTCGCCATAGCGAGCATCAAAACGCCTTCTGGCGGACGGCTATCGATGCGACTTATTTGCTTGTCCAAAAGTTCCTGATCGTGTCGGGTCATTTGTTCTTCCTTCACGACTAATCTCTGTTCGACCTCCCATAACGGCGTCGTTGAGTCGTACAGATAACTCATGACTGCCACGCGCGTTCCGCCGTTCAGCTATGCGTGATGTCGAGATGATGATTGGTAAAAGTGAGCGCGCCGCAGCGCCGAAAAAATTTTGCGTCGCAAAAGGACGAGTGCCTCACCAAAGCAGCACGGAGAAACCGCGGGAACAGCGGCGCGAATACGCGAAATCGTTTGCGTTATTTGATTATTTGCCTTGGATCGAGAGGCCGCCCGGCCCGACAACGATGTGCACGCCCTTTGGCTCGTGGCGGTCCTGATAGAAGTGGCGGTCCTGATAGAACTGGTAACTCAGCACGGCGACGGCGACCGCAAGCGCGCCGATGACAAGATAAAGCACGTTGATGCGGGTCACCGCGGGTCCCTTGGACGCCAATCGCATTCGCAATATGCGTCGTGGCGTAGCAGCAGCGCGGATTCGTGTTTTGGCGAGCAGGATTCTTTCACCTCTACCTCGCGCGTGAAACGCGGGTGAGGGGGATCGGCACGTGTTCGAGGTCAGTTCCCCCTCACCCAACCCTCTCCCCACCGGGGAGAGGGAGCACTAGCGCCGCCCGGCCGGCAGGCGATAGGCCATCCGCGCGTGGCCGACGCAATAAGTAAAACCGTTGATCGCGTCATTGCCGCAGAACAGAAAGTTCGTCGACGCCGGGTCGCCGATCGGCCAGCGACATTGCCGCGCAGCGATGTCCACGAGCGAGCACGGATGCGCACTGATGACCGAAATATCCGGCAGCGTTTCGTCGATCGCGGCTTGGGCATAAGCCAGCCGTAAGAGCCGGCGCTGCGTCGGTCCCCGCGAGTGCCGCGCGCGCGGAGGGCAATTTGTGCGCGCCGAGACACCCGCGGGCCGCCCCGACGAAAGGCCGAGCCGATGAATTTTGCCGATCACCGCGTTACGGGTGACGCCGATGGCGATGCCGATTTCGCTGCAGGTCATGCCGGCCTCGACGCAACTGCGCAGCTGCGCGATCCGCTCCGGCGTCCAAGTGACGTTTGGAATGGCGCTTCGTGTTGCGATGCGCTTCGGCGCAGGAGCAATGGGAGCGGTGTCGAGCGGTGCAGAAACGGTCGGCGGAATCAGAGTGGGTGGAGGAGAGGTCGACGGAATAGCGATGGATGGGACACTCATGGGACGGCCTCGCTTATTGCCGCGGCCGGACTGGGCCGCCGACAGGGCGATGGCGGCGCGCAACGGGCAACCGCGAGACCAAACCTCGAAGCGAAAATCGGTGCGCGCGTGGAGCCCGATCCGGAAAAGCCTGCCCCAGACGTGACCCCAGACGGTGGGACACTTGCCTGCCGAAAATCCCACCAAACTCTAAGCCGCATTCACCGAGCCGCATCCCGCCTCAAGGATGGCAAACCCGCTGTTGGAGTGGCGCCCGTACGCGCTACAAACCGGGGCCGCTTCTATTTTCGTTGAGCGAAAACCTTCGCCGAATCGAACGGTCGCACGATTCGACTCGCCTGCCAAGGGTTAAAATGCCATTATAATGGAATTATAATCTGGTGTTCGAAGAGGCGTTCGACCTATGGCGCGACCGGAAAACCGCTCGGAAGCAAGGGCTTTGAGCCTGACGCTCCCTATCGAGACCTTCAACTATCTCGCTTTACTGGCCACGCTCGGCAAGCTCGGCCGCACCGAGAACGAGGTCGCGACCCACATCCTGGTGCGCGAGGTCTATGTGATGCACGCGCAACGTTTCCACGAGATGCGCATCCCGGCGCCACCCGAGGGCGAGTAACTCTCTGCGTCACCCTGAGGTGCGACCCCCGGCTTGATAGGGGGAGCCTCGAAGGGTGACAGATAGGCGTGTCATCCTTTGAGGCGCGCTTTCAGCGCGCACCTGGGGACGACGAGAACTTCAAATCGCCATTGCCGGGCTTGACCCGGCAATCCATGCGGGCGAGCAGGGTCGCACAACGCTGGGGCTTCACCGGAGCACGTTCATGTCGATTCTCGCCCGCGCTGCACGCAGCGCTGTGTGCATTGTGTTGGCTGCGACGCTGGCGGGATTTTCCTGGGGCAATAGCGAAGCCGATCAGCGCAAGGCCTTCATCGCTTTCCTGCAAGACGTCAATAATCGGCCGGGCATTCACTTCCTGGTCCCGAACGCGGATGACGAGAAAGCGTTCGGACCGTATTTGCAGCAGTACGCGGTCATTCTCGATTTCGACAAGGACATGAAAGCGCCGATGAGCGATTTCATCACGCAAATCGTCAAGATTGGTTACGGACCGAATCCGAGCCCGCGCACAATCGAGCAGATCGCGGCCGCGCCGGCAGACCTCGCGGCGGCCAAGGACGCCGTCAGCAAAATGGAGCAAGGCCTCGAAACGCGGCTGGCGAAGGCGAACGCCGACCGCGCCGCGCTCAAACAGCCCGACGATTTGAAAGCGGTTTACGACAAGACCTTCGACAAGCTTGTCACCGCGCCGACCGTGGCGTTCGAAAATTCCGCCAAAGCACTCAGCACCGGAATCGACGCAGCGATCGCGCTGGTCACTTACATCAACGCGCACCGCACCAAGATGAGTGTTTCCGGCATGCAAATCCAAGCCAAGGACCAGCGCACTTTGGACGAACTCCAGCCGCTAATGAGGGCTTATCAAGACGCCGGCGAGCGCTTCGTCGCCGCGCAGCGGCAGAGCGATCGGGTGTTGCAGGGAAATTAGTTAATTAGCGCATTTTGCAGCACAGAGGTCACCCTGAGGTGCGACCCCCGATTTGATCGGGGGGAGCCTCGAAGGGTCGCTTCGGTCACTTCACGCTAAGCAGTTCGACGTCGAAGATCAGCGTGGCATTCGGTGGAAT
>Ga0182033_10000295_pt1 | contig 23570 bp, 20 predicted proteins | sample tim00Cox0000000H_FD_125968 | JGI IMG/M metagenome (GOLD analysis project Ga0182033, IMG submission 125968) | Lab enrichment of tropical soil microbial communities from Luquillo Experimental Forest, Puerto Rico - timezero.00C.oxic.00.000.00H | ecosystem: Environmental > Terrestrial > Soil >...
GACATTGACGGTGAACGTGTCGGTGGCGGCGGTCGAAGATGGCCCGCCGGACGCGGCCTGCGTCGCGGTGATGGTGTGGCTGGCGTTGCTCAACGGGCTTGTCGGCGTGTAGCTCCAGCTTCCGTTCGACTGCACCGTCGTCGTCACCGACGCGCCGCCGTCGATCGACAGCGTGACCGTGTCGCCGGTGACGCCGGTCCCGGAAATCGTCGGCTCGGTCGTGGTCGTGTCGGTTGAGCCGCTCGCCGGGCTGGTGATCGTCGGCGCCGCCGGGGCGGTGGATGAGCCAAGCGTGACGTCGATCCCCGTTCCTCCGTCCGAAGCCGCCAAAAGTTGGCCGGCGCCAAGCGTCGAAGCGCTAAAATCGAGCGTCGCCGTTTGCGACGCGCTGTTGGTGATGGTCGCGACGCCGGTTGCGCTGTTGTAGGAAATCGCCGCGCCGGCGGCGGAAAAATTATGGATGTCGATAGTATCGCCCGCAACGAAATTCGAGAGAACAGGGCCAGAGAAGGAGGCCGCATTGTCGATAATCAGCTTGCCTCCGCTAGCGAAGGCGATCTGCGACGACGAAGTCGTATCCGACGCGACCTCAAGCGAGCCGGCGAGCTGAACCGCGGTGATTTGCAGCGCGCCGCTCAGCGCCCAGACAGCGCCGGCGTCGACGACGAGCTGACTGAAGTTCTCGAAGCTTCCCGAGGTTCCGCCTATCGTTCCGCTGAGCGTCCCCGCCGCGCCGGAGCCAGACAGCTCCAAAACGCCATTGCCGCCGGAAACGAGTCCGGTGAACGTCGCGCTGGGCGCAACTACCACCCGATTCGAGGCGCTGCTGAAGGTCAGGTCGACGGCGTACCACGCGCCGGAGATCGTTCCCAGATTGGTGACGGTTGCGGCGGCGCCGGAGACATAGACGCCATAGCTGCCGGTCGCCGAGATCTGGCCGGTCGCGCCATTGACGATTGTGCCGCCGGCTGTGAGGTAAAGTCCCGCGACATGGCCGGAGATTTTGCCCGTATTTTGTATGGTGATGCCTGAGGCCGGCGAATAAATGCCGGCGGCCGACGTGCCGACGACGCCGGAAATCGTGCCGGCGTTGTTGATTTGCCAGGCCGTGCCGGAGGGCGCATCGATGGCGTCGCTGCTGCCTGTCGAGGTGACGCTTCCCGTGCTGGTGATGGTCAGCGGATTGCTGGTCGAGGTCAGGTATAGGTTACCGCTTGCGGTGCTGATCGTCACACCATTGCTCACAGTATGCTCCCGTCGTTGAACGACAAATTACATTGTTGTAAACCGCCAAAGCTTATCGAAAAAAACGTAACCGGAGCCGACTTCGACATAATGGAGAATGCTAAACTCTTATGATCAACAGACGCTCGGAGCTGGCGGTTTTTGAAGCGGTACTCCGAAAGGGGGCTTTGTTGCGTATTCATCGCGCCGTGCTCAACAATTGGCCCAGCGGTACGCTTTCAGCGAGCGCTCTTTCGAGATTATAAGCTCCATCCCGCGTGGGGCTTGAGCAGAATTGGGTCTGCAAAGCATCGAGCCTCTCCCGATGATATTCGGGGCCGCCAATGACGCCTCTGCTTCGATGCCGTCTATTCTCGAAGCGAGGTTCGCCGCGCCCCTTTTTGATCCAGGTTTTTTTGATCCAGGCTTTTGGGTTCGAACGCCTTAGTCGCAGAACTCCGTCGAAGTATACCCGTCTCACGTATTTCGGATTGGCAAATGCGGGGTAGGACAGTCTGGGTGAGGACGTCCTTACTCAGAAAGAGGTAGTCATTTGACACGATGCCGCTCGGTCGATGTTTCCAAGAGACCGTTTCTTCCACAGTCACGTTTAGACGCGCCCGGCGCCGTAAATCCGACGCAGAGATCGCCTGTGGTCGAGCTTTTTCTTCCTCATGTGCGAACACTTCGGGCAGAGTGTGCAAAACTCGCCCCGCTGACCACCGCCAGCGACAACGCAACGTCAACCATAACGCCGATCACGATCGCCGCGTCGAGCAGCGCTTGCCTGCGCTTGCGCAGGCAAGCGCTGCAAAGCCGTTCTTGCGGGTAAACTTGTCGGGCTTGAGGGCAGTCTGGCCGCCGAATTGCAAGATAACCCGAATTTTTCCGCGCGCCGCGATCCCGCGAATGACGCGCATTACGTCCTCAAAAGTGAGCGGTTCGAAAAAAAGCAAGTCGGATGTGTCGTAGTCCGTGCTCGCGGTCTCCGGATTCGAATTGACCATTACAGTTCGAAATCCCAGCCATTTGGCTTCCATTGCCGTGGACGCAGCAAATAGTCGAACTCAATTCCCTGTCCGATCCGATTAGGCCCGCCGCCGAGAATAATCACGTGCGGCTCGGCATCGACGCGCAGTTCATCAGGAACGCGCTCGACAACTCTGCCGCCCTCGACAGGAGCCGTCATGTGATGAAGTCCTTGTGCCGCCGGACTTGTTTGCCGGAAAGCCGGCAACGCCACCACTCAATTGTCCTTTCCAGCCCCTCCTGTAGGGTCACTTGTGGTGACCAGCCAGTAGCTCGTGCAAAACGGGTGTAATCCGCGAGCAGCGCTCTCACTTCCGAATTCGGAGGGCGCAGACGCTTATCCTCCTGGACAAGGGGCTTGCGGCTCGAAGTTAGATCGAGGATCAGTCCGATCAGATCTCTGACTATGATCGCCCGCTGACTTCCCGCGTTATAGGGCTGGCCATATTCGAGGTTTTCGGAGAGCCCGGCAGCCATAAATGCCGCCACCGTATCGGTGACGAAGGTGAGGTCACGCACCGTCGTGGCGTCGCCGACCATGATCGTCGGGCAGGAGGGATCAAGCGCCTGTCGCATAATCGTGCCGATAATCGCTCTTTCACTTTGCCTCGGCCCGAACGTATTGAATGGCCTCAGTATGATGACCGGAACACCAAACGACCTGGCAAACGCTTCAGCCATCATGTCCGCCGCAATTTTGGAAGCCGAGTAGGGGGATTGCCCTTGTAGCGGATGGGATTCATCGATCGGCATTGTAAGGGCTGTACCGTAGACCTCACTGGTCGATGTATGAACGACCCGCTCGGTACCATGCTGCCGCGCTGCTTCGAGAACGTTCAATGTGCCGAGTACGTTCGTTTCAACATAGGATTGGGGAGCGACATATGAATGAGGTATCGCGATCAGCGCGGCAAGGTGAAAAACGATGTCGCGGCCGTGCACGAGCCGAGCCACGAAAGCCGCATCCCGGATGTCTCCACGGACGAGATTGACTTTCTCGCGAATCGGCTCCGGAAAATCGTCCAGCCACCCATTGCTATCGAAAGAATTGTATTGAGCAAGGGCTGTTACGTGTGCTCGAGTAGAGACAAGAGCTTCCGTCAGATGCGAACCGATGAAGCCGTCGGCTCCCGTCACCAGCACCTTTGCACCATTGTAGCTCGCGGTCATCCGTACCCCTCACTTTCGCGATGGGATCGAGTGCCCACAAATAACCGCTTCGCCCCTCGACCCGTCACGATCATCCAAGCGGCGCGGAAGATCCAGCCGAGATCGGAAGCAAGTGTCCGACGCGAGAAGTAGGCGAGGTCGATGTTCGCCTTGGCTGGGAAGATGACCTCTCGATAGAACTCCACCGCCTCGGCATCAGCCGGATAGAGCTTGCTTTCATGTCGAAAGAGAACCTGACACGGACCAAAAAGTCCGGGCTTGTGTTCGTGAATCTTTTCGAACCCGTTCCGGAAGCAATCCGCAAAAGCTAATGACTCCGGACGTGGCCCAACGAATGACATGTCACCTCGCAGAACGTTCCAGAGTTGCGGCAACTCGTCGAGCTTACCTGCGGCAAGCAAGCGACCGACCCTGGTTAGCCGTCCGTCGGCTTGCATGGTGAGCGGACATCCGCGGTCGTCGCAATCTGGCCTGAACTTGCGGAATTTGTACATCTGGAACGGCCGCCCCTTTTTTCCCAGACGAAGTTGCGAGAACAGGATGGGCCTGCCGCCTTCGATCCATATTGCAAGCGTCACGACCAGAATGACTGGCGAGAGAAGAAACATTGCCGCGCACGCAAAGATAATATCGACGCTGCGCCGGAACGCCGCTTCGAGGGCAGGGCGCCGCGCTACGCGCGAGCGCAGAGAAGGCCCGGAGAGCTCGTGCAGGGTCATGCGATTGCTTCCATCGGCAGCTTCTGACTCAGGGCAGCTGCAAGAGAATTTACGACGAGTTCAACAGTGGGACCTGTCATTCGCGGATGAAGCGGCAGCGTGAGCTCCCGCCGGGCAAATTCCTCGGTTCTCGGCAAACTGCAGTCCGGATGGAGGCCGTTGTAGAGGGTCAGACAGTGCACCGGAGGATAATGGACCGTGGTCTGAACACCGGCCCTGCGCAGCCCATCAATGACGTTCTGCCGGTTGACTTGGACCGGAAGCAAAACCGGCATCAGATGATATGCCGATGGCAAGGCGTCCGCGAATGGCACCGTCACGGAAGGGCAGCACTCTGCGATGCACTGGCGGTAGTGCAGCGACAGGCGTCGCCTGCTGTCATTCCATTCCCTTAGTCTTCTCAATTGGGCGAGACCAATGGCAGCCCGCAATTCATCCATCCGGTAATTGAACCCGAGAAGCGTAACATCGTAGTCCGGACTGCGGCTGTCGAGGCGCTGCCGCGTGCTGCTGGTCATCCCGTGCGACCGTGCTCGTCTGATGGCCTCTCTCAACGAGCGGTCGCGAGCGATTATTGCGCCTCCCTCAGCCGTGGTCATGTTCTTGTTGCCATAGAAGCTGAATGCCGCCGCCTCGCCAAAGGTCCCGGCAATCGGCAGCCCCGGCGCATGCGCTGCGTCTTCGATCAGGAGCAAACCATTGCGTCGAGCGAAGGTTTGCCAGGCGTCGCGATTCGCGACGTAGCCGCCAAAATGCACGAGAATGACCGCCTTGGTTCTGGCGGTGCACTTGGCTTGAGCCTCGTCCAGTGACATCAAAGGGATCGCCGTCGACTCGATGTCGACGAATATCGGCCGCGCCCCCACATAGAGCACGCTGTTCGCGGTGGCGACGAATGTCAGTGATGGGACAAGAACTTCATCACCCGATCCGATGCCGAGCGCGTGCAGGATCAGATGGAGGGCCGCAGTGCAGGAGCTGACCGCGATGGAATCCACGGCTTCGTGCAGGCGGGCGAAGGCCTGCTCGAATTCGCGGACCCGGTCTCCCATAGTGATCCAGCCACTGTCGATCACAGCGGCCAGAACGCTCTTCTCCTCAGCTCCCAATATCGGCTCCGATACCAAAAGCATGGGTTGGTCTCCAATCAGGTTTGGGCAAAACGTCGGTTGGCGAGCACGGCTGTGGCAGCCCTCAAGCCGCAACGTGTGTGGCGAATGCGGGCGACTGCTCGTCCCATGGAACGTCCTGAGCCTTAAGGAAATCCTCGACTCGTCCGATATCGAGCCACAGGCCGTTGTGTTTGAACACTTGAACGGCCGCGTCCTCTTCCAGCATCTGGAACATCAAATCATCGAAGCCGAATGGAACACCTGATGGAATACGTTCGAGTACCACGGGATTCATGCAGTAGATGCCCATGCTGACGAGATGCGGCAGCTCAGGTTTCTCGCGAAATCCCGTCACCTGCCCGTCGCTCTCATCGATCACGCCGAAGTCCATTTTGGTGAGACGGGTGGCAGTGGCGATTGTGAGGGCCGCCTGATGCCGCCGATGAAAGCTCACGAACTGGTTGAGATTGAGATCGGTAAGCACGTCGCCGTTTAGAACCAAGAACGGCTCATTCAGCTGCTCGCGCAGGAGTGACAACGGTCCGATCGTTCCGAGTGGTTCGAGCTCCTGCGTGTAGGTGATCCGCATGTTCCACTGATTGCCGTCGCCGCAAACACTGCGAATGAGGTGACCTAGATATCCGGTCGTAACAAATACCTCTCTGATCCCGTTTCGTCGGAGCCATTTGAGCACGAGTTCGAGCACCGGCCGCGCTCCGATCGGCATAAGCGGTTTTGGTAAGATTGATGTGTGCGGGCGCAAACGCGTACCTTTTCCGCCGCACTGAATAACTGCTTTCATTTGCGCCCTCCGGTGTCAATTCGCTGCAGGTAACGTCACGACGTTTGGTGTGCTTTTCATGAATGCAGAATGTCAATGATAGCGGGCCTTTGATCAGCGCGCCTGGCTAAGGCGCGTTATCCCCGATGGCGGATTGTCTAAGCCGAAGTAGGTAGGTTCGGATCGCGGGAGGTCTGATGGAGCGAAGCCCCGGACAGAGACGCGTCTTCGTTCCAATGCGGCGAGTGCAGCGTGGTCGCAACGATGCTGACGGCATTTCGTCGGTGCAGCTCGACGGGTCAGCATGGGCTACCCGACATAGCCCCATTTGATTACCCTGCCAGGAGTACGGGAGGCCAGCGAACGCACAGATCTCGGGACGGTCAGGGCACAGTCGTGTCCATGTTCGATATCATGTCGACGGTTTAGTCCGCGCCGTGGGACTGGAGTAGATCGGCGGTCGACGCGACCCGACCGCGAGTGAGTATATGGGTTACCCCTTATTTCAAATACAATCTTGAGTCCGTCATGGTAGGGATAGTTTTGTTGTTGACGAAACAGTCCTATCCTGAGCCCGCAAGCGATGCCGCAATTTCGAATGGTATCAGCTCCTCGTCCCGAAGCGCCCACGCCACTCGATAACCGCCGACAGAAGCTCCGGGTATTCTTCGTAACGGAGGAAGACCCGCTTTATGTCATTCGGTTCTTTAATGTTTTTTTTGCAGAGTATCCCGCTGAGGAATTCGAAATATCTGCAATCACGATCGATCGGCCATTTCATGAACCAATCTGGGAAACGATGCGGCGCGTTCGAGTTCTTTTTGGTTTTTGGGGGCTCCTTCGTCAGGGACTGCGCTTCATGGGTGCTCGACTACGCGGCCGGTCGATCGAGTCGCTCGCCGTTTCTGCGGGGGTGGCTCTCGTGAAAACGGGATCGATCAATCGGCCTGAGTACATCGAGAAGGTCCGCGCCATTGCACCGGATGTGATCGTTTCGGTCGCTGCACCCGAGATCTTCAAACCGGAGCTTCTTGGCGTCGCCCGCCTCGGGTGCATAAACATTCATTCCGGGAGGCTGCCGACGTACAGAGGCATGATGCCGACATTTTGGCAGATGCTGCGGGGTGAGCCGGCCGTAACCATCACAGTGCATCGCATGGCGGACAAGCTCGACGCGGGCGATGTGCTGGCGACGCGACTTTTCGCGATCAAGAAAAGTGATTCCCTCGATCGGGTCATCACAGGAACTAAATGCGAGGGTGCCAGGCTTCTCATCGGGGTCCTGCGCGATTTGCGAGAAGGTCGCGCGCAGTCAACGCCGCTCGACATGAAACAGGCAAGCTACTTTTCGTTTCCGAAACCCGAAGACGTACGGCAGTTTCGTAAACTCGGACATCGGATGTTGTGAGGAGGGACCGATGGCGAACGTCACCACGGAACGCGTGGGCTCTCACGCCGCGCTATCGATCGACGTCGAGGACTGGTTCCATACTGACAACGTGAGGGATGTATTCCCGCGCGAAACATGGGAGAGGTGCGAGCTGCGGGTCGGACGGAATACGGTGCGAATGTTGGAAATTCTCCAGTCGTCCAACGCCCGCGCTACCTTCTTCGTGCTTGGCTGGGTGGCCGAGAAATGTCCGCAGCTCGTGCGCGCGATCGCCGCAGCAGGCCACGAGGTCGCGTCTCATGGCCATGGTCACGAACATGTCTACTCGCTGCAGCCGGATGAATTCCGGTCAGATGTCGTACGGTCAAAGCGATACCTTGAAGACCTAATCGGCAAGGCGGTCCGCGGCTACCGCGCGCCTTCCTTCTCGATCACCGATTGGGCGATTCCGATCTTGCAGGAAGTTGGGTTCGACTACGATTCCTCCGCTGTGCAGACCATCGCGCACGACAGGTATGGCCGGCTCAGTGGAATGCATGCGGGGAAGCCGATCGTTTCGCTCCGCGACGGCTTCCAAGAAGCGTGTGTCTCGTGCATCCGGCTCGGCGAACGCGGGATTCCCTGGGGCGGGGGCGGCTATTTTCGGCTCATTCCTTACCCGCTGTGGGCTCAGGGCGTGCGTACGATCCTGCGCTCCGGGATGCCCTACGTCTTTTACATCCACCCCTGGGAGATCGATCCAGGCCAGCCGCGCGTCCCCGGCATAAGGGCGACCAATTCGTTTCGCCAACGCGTCAACCTTCATCGGTGCGAGGAGCGCTTCGCTGCGCTTGTCCGCGATTTCGAGTGGATGCCTATCTGCGATCTCATCGATAGTTGGAACATCGGTCACGGTACGGCGGAAGTGAGCAGTGACCGAACAGCAGATGACTTTGATGACCACCTTTCTCGAGGTGATAGAGGTGGACGGGAGTTCTCAGGAGGCTGGGCAGATGTTGACCAAAAGTCCCGTGCGTCGATCTTATGACGATAGTGGGCACGCTTCTCAATTCTTGGCTGATGATCCAAACGTGACGCCTCTGGAGCGACGCGATCCCCTCAGGCCCCACCTGCTCTATATCGGAGGCGAGGACCATCATTTTCGTATTCCGGCCATGCTGGCCCTGCGCAATTGTGGCTTTCGCGTAACCGCCGCTGGGACAGGCGCCCCCGAACCGTTTGTTCAGGCGGGCATCGACTATCGGCGCTTCCATTTCGAGCGGTTCATGAGCCCGCTTGCAGACTGGGCTGCGATCAAGAGCATTTCGAAGATCCTCTCCGAGGTGCGGCCCGATCTCGCGCAGAGCTTCGACACCAAACCAAGCCTGTTCCTTCCCTTGGCCGCGCGAAGCACCCCCGGCGTATTGGCCATTCGCACGATCAATGGACGGGCCTTCCTATATTCGTCGCGCTCCCCGATGGCTTTGACGTTGCGTCTAGTCTATCGCGCGCTCCACACAATGGGAGCTCGCACCGCCGCGGCTACGGTTTTCGAAATTCACGACGATCGTGCATTCTTCGAGCGTCACGGGATGGCAGGAAAGAAGCCAGTGGTGATCCCTGGCGCTGGAGTTGACGTCCACGGGTTCGAGCAAGCGTTGGAATCAGGACCTTCGTTGGCTCAGCTTCGCAGGGAGCTCGGGCTCGGCGATGCCGAGGTTGTTATCACCGTAACGCGAATGACTCGACAGAAGGGTATTCCAGCGCTGCTCGAAGCGGCAGCCCGGGTGCACGAAACGCGGCCCGATGTGCGCTTCCTGCTAGTCGGGCCGCGGGATTCCGAAGGGCCACTTGCGGTGACGGAGGCCGAGATCCAGCGCCATGCGCCCTACGTGAAGGCGATAGGACCAAGATCGGACGTCCCCGCCCTGCTCGCGCTCGCGGATGTGTTCGCGTTCCCGACTGAGTATCGAGAAGGCGTGCCGCGGGTGCTTCTCGAGGCGGCACTCGCAGAAGTGCCAATCGTGACCACGGCTATGCCCGGCTGCTGCGATGTCGTTCGCGACGGACAGACTGGCTTCCTAGTCCCGCCCCGAGCCCCCCGTGTAATGGCCGTAAGAATTCTCGACCTGCTCCGGGATCGAGAGACGGCACGGACCATGGCTAGTCGCGCCGCCGAGCACGTCAGGGAGGAGTTCGGGCTCGAGACCGTTGTCGCTCGCCAGGCCGCTCTCTACAGGGAGCTCCTTGATCGCTCGGTTGCAACTCGGTTCAAGGATAACTCAGCGATCCAAGCCGAGCTCGCGAAACACTCGGCTGGAACCCGCGATTTCGTAGATGAACAGATCCCGACTGCTTGGAGGTGGTTTCGGGAGCAGTGGCCATTGTTGGAGGAAACCCGAGGGGTGAGCTCACCAACCCGACATGCGGCTGCTTCCGCTCACGACTCGCTAACCAGGCCGGGCAGCGGGCGCCACACAAAGGAGGCACTCCCTTAACTCCGCACGTGCTCTACATCGGGGGCCTATTCCGTCGAAACTTGTATCGGGTTTGCAATGCAGAGAGCAACGAGAACCAGACTAAGGACCTGGCATATATGTGCAGCTCTCGCGGGCACGACTATGTTGTTGGTGCAAGATGTGCATCACGATGTGCATGCCGGGCCTCAAAGTGCTCTCCATGCCGCTCTCAATGGTAATTTCGATTCCGGCGGCAACTATCTGCCTGGCAGTACTGGTTTTAACTTGGCAGATGTCACCAGCGTGAAGCAGCTCAACTCATTGCCGGATGGTGTCAAGGGCCTCGTGTGGGTTGGCCAGTGCAATGGCGTCGATACGACCTTCCTTCGCACCGTTCGGCCGTATATCGGCAATTCTAAGTTATTTGCGTTCTACCTCATGGACGACCCGGACCCAACGGGCTGGCATCGGACTCTCTGCACAGCTAAGAACCTGGCAGCTGAGTCCGACTGGATTCATGCGAACGTGCCCGGCGCCAAGACATTCATCCTTCTAATGGTCATGACTCCTTCCAAGACTCCGTCGTTCACGGGCACCTACAACCCTGCCAATTCACACGTCGACCTGTTCGGTCTCTCCCCTTACCCCTGCCGAACGGAATTGGTGGACTGTGACTACGACATGATCGACCGCTATGTTGCTGCGGCCGAGTCCTCGGGAGTGCCGCGCGATCGTATGGTCCCAGTCTATCAGACCTTTGGCGGCGGTAACTGGGTCGACGACGGCGGCGGCAGATACGCTCTGCCGATTGCGAGGCAGTTGCAACAGATTCTGGCTCATTGGGAAGCGCTTCTCCCAACGGCCGTATTCGATATCGCTTACAGTTGGGGATCGCAGAACGGACACGTCGGGCTTGAAAGCTCACCTGACTTGCAGGCGGAATTTTTGCGCCACAATAGTGCAACTGAGGCTCACAAACCTCATCCGACCAGTCCTGTAGGTCGATAGATGTCAACCTTCGAAGAACCTGGCTCGGGCAGTACCACCATGTGAGTATACGCCGAATTAGCTCCGCTTTCCGATCTCGCTGTATTGCTATGATTGTATTGATGACCATTCGACTGCTGGGTGCGCGCTGCGGTGTAGCCTATGGGTACGTGCTGATGATGCTGGACGTTCTGTTCGCGCTTGGGCTGCTGCTGTCACCCGCCTCGCAGCTGCGGCTGGCGGGCTTTCCGGTCGGACCTGGCGAAATTTTTCTGCTCATCTGGGTCGTCCTCACACTCGGCCGCGAGGCAGTTCGCCTTGGCCCGCCTCTGACGTCGGCTCTTTCGCGACTGCTTATCTTTTGGTCGCTCTTTGCCCTCGCCCAAAGCCTCGGCACGCTGACAGCAAATCTCATCGGTGACGAGCATGATCCCCACTGGTTTTTACACGATGTCTTGGCCTACCCTCTTTTGGCCGCCACAAGCTGCCTTAGCGTGATTGAACCGCACGCTGGGCCTCGCTTGCATCGGGTCGCCTGGCTTCTGTGCGCGCTCGGCACCCCGTTTGTGGCTCTGCAGCTCGCTAGCGCTTGGGGATTGATAGACATCTCGTCGGTCGATCCTTGGTGGTGGGACCAGTTCCGCGGCTGGTCATCAAACCCCCACCAGCTTGCCGTGCTGTGCACTGTGCTAGCACTTCTGTCGCTGCATCTTGCCGAAACTTCTACTCGGCTCGGCACGAGGATCGCCGCCATCGCCTGCGCTATCGTCCCGATCTGGGCGGCTAAGCTCACGAAGAGCGATTCGTTCAGCCTCATTCTTGTGACCGCCGGCCCGATCTTTCTTGCGTTCAAATTCCGAGTTTGGCTGGTCTCGTGTGCACCGCGGATCACCTTCCGCTCCGCGTTCGCTTGGATCGTCGTCTTTGGTTTGCCGGCGGCCCTGGTTTCGGCCGCCCCAGCGGCTTACTCGATTGCGAGCGAAGTTGGGGACTTTGCCAAGGCGATGGCGCGGGAAAACCCCCAGCAAACAGAGGACAAAGCAGAGCTGCGGCTTGAGCTATGGGGGCAGGCCGCAAGGAGGGGTATCGAGTCCGGGATGTTGGGGCTGGGACCGGGCCCGCATCTTGAGATACCGGCGTCTATTGTATTTCAGAGGCAGTTAGACGAGGCGCAACCCAAATATGTCGAGCACCCCCAACTCACCTTTGCGCCGAACTTCGAGGCCCACAACACACTCCTCGATCTTTTCACCCAGGGCGGGTTGATCGTCGTTTTGAGCTTCGTCTGGATCGTGGCAGCGGCTTTCTGGGCGGCCTACCAGACTGGGCAGGCGGGGCTGCCGACCTTGCTGTATGGCCTCTGCACATACGCCATTGCCACCTTAATCATCCGGCATCCGATCTTTTGGTTTGCGATCTCCCTCTGCTTGGTGGCGGGAACGGAAGCCGGCAGACCGTCCGGACTCCGCCACAGGAGCTAATCGCATGCATGGCATCGTCGGCATACCAGTCGCACCACGCGCGGCGCATTTTTCGCTCTCGTTGCCTCGTACACCCGCAAGCGCATATCAGGCGCTCGCAACTGGGGGGCTGGCCTGGATGTTGAGGCCTGGTGGTGCCGATGCAGCCGATAGATAGAACTACTCGTACCACTGACCCCATGCCACCCGGGTCTGTCAGGAACGGGCAGCAAGATGGTAAGCAAGCGATGGCTCCCGAATGGAATTTCCAGCAGCTAGTCGGGATGCTGCGTCGGCGCAGCAGACTTATCCTCACGATCGGAGCGCTGGGAACGATGCTGGCTGGTGTCATCGGTCTGCTGATCTCGCCCAAGTATGATGCATTGGCGCAGATCGTCGTCGAGCCTCCAACCGCGGCTCTCGTCAGCGCGGAACTAGTCCAGCAGGCCATCGACACTCACGTAACGATGCTGGCCTCTGCCAATCACCTGCAACACGTCGTTGACAGTCTGCTGAACGAGCCGGGGTTTCGTGGAGCAGCATCCGAAACCAGAGCGGAGATTGGAGTAAGCCCGAGCGGTCGTGACGGCGACGCAAGCTCGCGATCGGCCGCCACCTCGCTGGCGCCCGCCAAGCCGATCACGACCGAAGCCGGACCGCTTAGCTTCAAGGAGCTCATGCGCCGCCTAAATGTCTGGATTCAGGCGCTTACCAGGCACAGAGGAACCGGAACACAGCTGACATATGAAGAGCTCCAGCGCCGCCTGAGGGTCGTGCAAGAGCGTCGTTCTCGCATCATTACAATCAGCTTCGAGTGGACGGGTCCCGAGAAAGCGGCGGCCATCGCGAACCGGATCGCCGCGCTTTACGTCTCGGAACAGCGGGCCTACAGCACCCGCGAAATGGCTCGGCTTGGCGAACGAATTGCGGCTATTAAGAGCGACGTTGAGCGCAACAGCGCGGCCCTGCAGAACGCGATACAACGGCGGTTCGACACGAGGCAGAGTGTCAACAGCGACAAACGAGAGGCGGAAGTGGATCAACGCGAACTCGAACGTCGGATGGACACCAGCGCGCAGCTCTACGAAAACCTCTTGCGACGACAGAAGGAGATCCGCGAACAGCAAGAGCTGATCAAGCCTGACGTAAGTATTCTCTCGCTTGCGTCGCCGCCGGCCCGGCCGAGCTCGGCAAATCCAATCCTATTCATGCTTCCTGCGCTGATTGTCTTCTCGATCTGCGGAAGCTTGCTGGCTGTCGTGCTGGAACGGCTTGATAGAGGCCTGCGCTGTGAGCGCGAAATTAACGATGCGCTCGGCATCCCCTGCATCGGCCTGATACCGCAGATCCCTCGAATGGGCTCAACTCGTTCGGGCGAATATCTTCTGGCGGAGCCATTTTCTCCTTACGCAGAGGCAATACGGTCGGCCGTTGCGATGCTGCGTCTGGCGGAGCCGGGTCACGCGGCGAAGGTGGTTTTGATCACCTCCAGCATTCCTGGGGAAGGGAAAACGACGCTCGCACAGAGCCTCGCGACCTACGTCGGGTCCCACGGGCGACGCGCGCTCTTAGTCGATCTCGATTTTCGGCAAGGCTCGCGACTTGGCGAGTTCGACGATACGGGTGAAACAGCAATCATCGATTTTTCGCCGCAGAACCGCCCCCCGGCGGAGTCCATCCGGCATATCGCGAAGGCTGGGTTCGACTACCTCCCGATGCCGGGTCATCGCCTCGATCCGTTGACGCTCTTTGCGTCTGAACAGATACTGGCCCTCTTCCGTCAGCTGCGCGAGCGTTACGAATGTGTGATTGTTGACGGTCCGCCTGTGCTCGGTGGAGTCGAAGCGCGGTTGCTTCCTTCGATTGCGGACAGACTGCTCTTGGTCGTGAAATGGGGGAGCACGAGGCGCGAGGTGGCTCAGAACGCGTTGAGCCTGCTTCGTGATTCCGGCGGTCTCAACAAGGATCGAAGTGATCTTGCAATGGCCGTCGTTACACAGGTCGACCTTAAAACACATGCTCGATATCGCTACGGTGATGTGGGCGAGTTTCTCGCCCAGAGCAAAAAACACTCCTCCATTGAACCCCGACCGAAGACAGCCGAAACGGAGCCGATAGCAAGAGCCCATGAAACCCAACCCGCAATACCTTCATCCTTACCCCAGGGGATCGTCCCGATGCGGGATATGAAACTTCAAGACATCAAAATCGAGCAGCCGTCCAGGCAGAAGGCGTCCGAGAGATGAAACACGATGCTCCGCTTGAGACAGATGTGATCGGCCGCTCGGGCGCAGAGAACGCAATCCTGCCTCTATGGCTGATGGTTTTGAACGACTTTCATCGACAAAACATTTCCTACTGTTACTGGAAGAGCAGCAGGCGCGTTCATCGAGGCTTAAGGGGCGAGGGTGATCTCGATTTGCTTTTCGCGAAAGATGATCAGCACCGCGCTCAAGCAATCCTCCTTGAGCGGGGCCTCAAGCTTTTTCCTTGCGTCGCCTGCCGTGACCATCCATCGATCTTGAGCTTCCTAGGTTATGACGAACCGAGTGGCCGGATCGTTCATCTTCATTTGCACTTCCGATTGGTTGCGGGCAACAGCCTCCTCAAGAACTACCATTTGCCATGGGAACAAACAATTTTGGCGCGGACTATTACGCATCGGATGCTGCCAATCCGAATGTTGGATCCCGTGGACGAGGCATTGCTGTTGATAGTACGCAGATGCCTCGAATTGACGTGGTCAGATCCCGTTACTCTCCGCGACTGGCGAGCACTAAGCCACAAGTTCGCGCTCGATCACAGGGAAGTTTCCGGCCGCATTGACCGCGTGACGTTCAGCAGCCGAGCCGCTGAACTGTTGGGTCATGATCTTGCGAACATGATTGCCGACGCCATTTACGGTGAACCGACGCTGGAAGATCAGCGCCGCCTCCGGCGGTCCATCCGAAGGCATTTCGCTGCTCACCGCACCTACAACGAATTTGAGGTGGGACTGCGGTGCCTGGGACGTGCTGTTCTCTGGGCCGCTGGCAGTTTGAACAAGCGTTACCTCTGGGCACCTCGGCCATGGAGCCGTCGCGCGCCGGGAGGCGGGTGCGTGGTGGCTGTGATCGGCGTTGATGGCAGCGGGAAGTCCACCGTCGTCGCGACAATTCGGGCGTGGCTTGGCCAAGAGATCGATGTGGTACCGATCTACTTCGGCACCGGTGGTGGAAGGCCGTCGCTCATACTATGGCCGTTCAAGCTAATGGTACCCTTGATCACGCTCTTCCTTAAGACCAAGCCAAAGGGCGCATCACATGGGAGGATCTCAGATCGCAATCCAGGCATGCTCTACAGTGTACTCCTGATGGTCTGGGCCACAATTGTTGCTGTCGAGAAGCGCATCAAGCTGTCGACAGCGCATCGCGGAGCCAATCGGGGGCTGCTCGTCCTTACCGATCGATATCCACAGAACGAAATCCTTGGTTTCAACGAAGGTCCCCTGATGTCACGTCTGACCAGGGTGCCAATTTGGCTTCGTCGGTTCGAGGCAACGGCCTATTCTCTTGCACATCGCCTTCCTCCGGATCTCGTCATCAAGCTCGTTGTGACGCCGGAAACCGCGGCGCGGCGGGAGCCGGATATGGATCCGGTGGTCATGCGCACGCGGATCGCAGACTTGCCGAGGCTTACGTTCCCAGGTGCTCGCGTGATGTCGATCGATGCAGAGCAGCCGTTCATCGATGTGATCCGCATGGTGAAGCGTGAAATCTGGCGCCTGCTCTAGCCGCTTGTGAGGCCTCGCGCATGATCATCGAGATTTTTGGTCCCCCAGGAGCTGGTAAGACCACTTTCGCTCAGGCTTTAAAGGCGAGGATGCGAGAACGCGGGCACCTGATGGAACTGAGACTCAGCCAACGACCGACCGAGAATGTGTATGGCCGAGCACCTATCGGGTCATATCAGGTGATGATACAGCGGTTGACCCGACCGCTGCTCGAGACGCTGACAATTGCGCGGCAGCCGTTTGCCAATTCTCGCGACCTGAAAACAGCCATTCATCTGGTGCGGCTGCTGGCCCCAACAAGCACCTTAAGCTCGATCAAGGAAATGCAATATTTATTCCGGTTGTCTCACTGGTGGCATGACAAGTCCCGGACCGCGCGTGTCACTTTGTTCGATCAGGGGTTCGTTCAGGCGGTGTGCACATTGGCATTACGGGCTGGAGTAACGAATGACAAGCTGATCGGTGATGCACTGGATTATGCACCGAAATCCGACTTGTTGATCCGCCTAGATGCTCCTTTGGAACTCCTGGAGGCGCGCCTTCACGACCGAGAGCGCCTTCAAAGTGCAATCGAGCGGCGGTTAGAGCCTGACCTCAGGTTGGGCCTGGCATTCATCCCCATGATCGACCGCGTGCAATCTCTTTTGCTGCAGCGAGGTCGATACATGTTAAGCGGCTCGTCCGTCGATCGGCGGGCCCTCGACAAGAGTGTGAAGGTGATCGAGAAGGAAGTCACAAAGATGCTTCAAAACCGAACACAAGTGAGCTTCGTGAAGACGCTGGCTACGACCGCTGTGTCATCTTACGGAAAACAGTGACATGTATCGCGGAACATCTGCAAGCGCGCCGGTGAGCCGGGTGGCCCGCGGCGGCATTATGGCGTTCTTTCTTTATGGTGCCGGGTACCTGCTAAACTATTGCTCGCAGCTCGTCATCGCTCGCATCGTCGGCGCCGATACCTATGGCGTGTATGCGTATGTCTTCGCCTGGATAGTCGTATTGGCATACTTCTCAACGCTCGGCTTCGATGTCGGACTTCTGCGCTTCCTGCCCACTTACAAGGCACAGCGAGCGTGGGCCTTGCTCAAGGGCGTGATTCAGTACGCGCAACGACGGGCAGCATTGGCCGGTCTGTCCGTCATTTTTATCGGCCTTTGTGTCGTCAAGGGCTCGGTGTCCTCACCTGAACTCCAGAGCACCTTCCTCGCCGGGTTCGCATTGGTGCCAGTTCTTGCACTGGTGCGGATCCGCTGCTCCGCAGTACGTGCATTTGGCGGCGTCATTTCGGGGCTTGTGCCGGATAATGTGATGCGGGACGGGACGCTGATCGGCCTCGTTGTTTTCGCAGGTGTGGGGCTTGGATGGACCTTCAATGCGCCGTCGGTCATGCTGGCCACGCTGATCAGTTCGGCACTGGGGCTGGTCTGTGTGGGTTGGGCCTTGCGGCGCTACCGCCCGCGCGCCATTGATGAGATCTTGCCGGAGTACGACGTGGTGGCTTGGCGGCGGACTGCAATTCCGTTGGTCATTCTTGGCGCGACTGAGTGCCTGTTGAACCGTACCGGGGTGATTCTACTGGGCTGGATCGGCGATACCAAAAGTGCCGGAATTTATGGTCTTGCCTTCAACATCGCCCTTATTGTGACACTGCCGCGAATCGCAGTGAATACCTTGTTTGCTCCAGCTATATCTGATCTTCATGCACGGAAGGACAGGGGGACCATGCAGATCCTCATCACTAGGTCCTCGTCATGGACGTTCTGTGCCGGATGTTGCATCGCAGCCGCGCTCTACGCACTCGCTGATCCCTTTCTGGCTTGGTTCGGCACCGGTTTTGAGGCTGGCGTGCCCGCACTACGTATTCTTCTCATCGCCCAAGTGGTGGCTGCCAGCGCCGGCTCCCAATTATACGTCATGACCATGACCGGACATGAGCGAGGTGCCGCCGTGCTGCTCGTGGTCTGTGCGACGGTCAATGCGGTCGCAAGCGCTGTGCTGATTGGGCTGTTCGGATTGACTGGCGCGGCGATCGGAACTGCGGTGGCTCTGGTCGTCTGGAATATTGCGATGACGCGCTTTCTATGGCGTCACCTGGACCTGTTGCCGGGAATATTTTCCATGTTCCGAATTTCTTTGGGCAAGGAGCCGCATGTGGTCGGCGTTGGCGGCCGGGGGCGGCCGGTGTCCCTGATAGATCGATATCCAAAGCAATAGTGGAGAGTGCGCCATGCTTAACGTCCGATCGACCTCGGGAGGACCGACGCGGTTCGCACCTGGCACACTCGACAGACCGCATATCGGGAAATCACTCCTGCTCGGGGCGGCTCTCCTGTTCTCAATGACGCCGGCGCAGGCCGAATATCTCCTGCACGCCGGAGATACGATCGAGATATCGGTAGCGAGGCTTCCGGAGCTGAAGCAGCGCGTTCCGGTGCAGCTGGATGGAACGATTTCCTTTCCGCTTCTCGGCAGCGTTACAGTTGCCAAACTCAGCCCCGCAGAAGTGCAAGCCAAGGTGCAGGCCATGCTCGCGACGAAGGTATTCCGGCAGCGGACTTCGGACGGACGAGAGAACTCCGTGACGATCGAGCCGGATGAGGTGACCGCCAATGTCGTTGAATACCGGCCCATTTACGTCAATGGCGACGTGTCCAAACCGGGGGAGGAGACCTATCGGCCGTCGATGACGGTACGGCAGGCCGTCGCCTTGGCAGGCGGCTACGACGTCGTGCGGCTGAGGATGAACAATCCGATTTTGGAGAGCGCGGATCTGAAGGGCGAGTACGAGTCGCTGTGGACCGAATATGCCAAGGAACAGGCGCATGTTTGGCGTCTGAAGAAGGAACTGGGGCAGCAGACCGCGCTGGACGAAAGGTCCTTGCTCGACGTGCCGATATCGCGATCAATGGCGCAGGAGATCGTCAAGGTGGAAACCGAGAACCTCAAGGCCCGCCAAACGGATCAACAGGCCGAACGAACGTTCCTGCAGCGAGGGATCGCGGAAGCCGATGAACAGATCAATGTCCTTGCGCAACAGCAAAAAACGGAAGAAGACGGAAACCAGGCCGACATCGAAGAGCTCGAACGTGCCAAGGAGCTCTTCAGCCGGGGTAACCTCACAACTCTGCGCGTCACCGATGCGCGCCGCGCCATGCTGCTTTCATCGATCCAGAAGCTGCAGACCACGGCCCAGTTACTGCAGACCAAACGCCAGAAAGACGATCTTGCGAGGCAGATCGATCGACTGGACGGTCAACGCAGGAGCGATATGCTGAGGGAATTGCAGGAGTCCACGGTCGCGCTCAGCAAGACCCGGTTCAAGCTGCAGAGCACCGGCGAAAAACTTCAATATACCTCCCTTGCCAAGTCGCAGCTCGCACGCGGATTCGGAAACAAGCCCGCGATTACGGTGGTCAGAAACGGTGCCAAAGGGGTCGAGAACCTTGTCGCGAACGAGGACTTCGAGCTTCAGCCTGGTGATGTGGTGGAGATCTCGTTGCGAGATGATGCTGCAGTTGAGCTTAGCAGCCAGTGACTCGGTCGCCGCCCTGATGACGCACTGTCGGTTTTCAGCTGCGTTTGCGCGGACGCATCAGGACAGCCTACGCTTGCCTCCGGAAGACAGCTTCGCCGAGCGCGTTCCTCTTTCCGGGGATCGGGGCCTGCACCCGCCCCGACGGCAAGAACCGCCGCTACAGCCGCTTGTACCTGCCGCAATTCGGTCGGTCGCACCGGTTTCGGCCGAAGCAACTTCGCGAAAGCTGGCTTATTTGCGAAGCCGGGCGTCCCCGTTTATGAGGCCGTTGAGCCGAGGCACCTCGGAGTGGCTTGCCCCGTCCTCAATCACGTTTGGCAACAGAGTTACGTCGGTTCGCTTCGTCTCGGCCATTACTTCGAGCGAGTGTGGGATCCGCTTGGTCAAGTTGGGCGCGAGGGGCAGGGAGTTGATGTCTTCGCTACGGTCGAGCCAACCATTGTTCATGCCCCAAATGGCGGCTTGCGTCCGATTGTGCACCCCGATCTTGCGAAGGATCGCCTTGATATGGACCTTAACGGTCGCCTCGGCGATATCGATCTTGCGCGCAATGCGTTTATTCGAATCCCCTTCCTTCAAGCAGCGCAAAATCGACCTTTCGCGCGGAGAAAGCTGTTGGGGCATCCGTTCGTCTGGAACGACTGTCACGCGGTTGTGGCGGTCGCGCGTGCTTGCGTGATCATTGTGTCCACCTTTGGGATCGAGAGCGAACGTCAGGAGCGCCGGCGGAAAGACTGTTTCGCCCATCATCACGAGTTCGACCGATTTGATGAATACGTCGCGGCTCGTGACGTCAACGAAATAGCCGTTGGCGCCGGCAAGAAATGCTGCGGCCAATTCGTTCGGCCGATATCGATCGGCTACGACAGCAACGCGCCCGTGCGGGTAACGACTTCTGATAAGCTCGATTTGTTCAGCTGCGGCGCCGAAATCGTCGCCAGTATGGATGATCAGAAACAGCAGCTGGCGCCTCTCGAATCTGCCGGCGCGCAAATCATCGGCACGTGTTACTGAACTCGCAATGCCAAAATCTGCGGAGCGTAGGATTTCAGCAATGCCGTCTTTGCGCAAGCTATTTCGTCCAATGACTATGGTTGCAAAAGAGCTTCTTCGCATCATGATTGCTCTCCCTCCTGCTTGCAACTAAAGATAGAATGCCTGCAACAGGAGATAAAGATTAGGCGGCGGTTGGACGCCCGTTTCTCTCAAAAGACTTTCGCGGAGCATCGCCTTTTGCGGCGGCGGGCTTTGTAGGCTTTTCTGTGACAATAAAATGAAATTGCCATTCGGCAAATATACTGTTGGTTATAACCAAATTTAGCTAGTCCGGTTGTCCAGTGCGGCGCAGCGATTGGAATTTCCCCCCGCAAACAATGGTGCGGCGGCCCGCTCCGCGTCCAAATGGGTAAATGCCAACAGCCTAACACCTGCCGTCCGCGCAATAGGCTGGCTGTAGAGCCGCCCGCTGTAGAGCCGCGGTCGCATAACACCAGCAGAAGGGGCTGCCGACCGAGGCGGCCTTTTGATCCAAATTAAGCAAAAAGGGGAGGTCAGTTGGCAAGTTTGGTGTAAGGTCGGCGGTGGCTCGTTGGCGCATACAGTTTACTCAGGAGGCGTAGCCTGAGGTGTCCCCGGCATGTGTTGCTTTAGTGTATTAATCGCAGATCAGTATCCTGTAGTCTTGCAAGGTTTGAGTAGCGTGCTCGGTACACTACCTGACTTCACGGTCGTGGCGCGTTGCACCGACAAAGAGACTTTGATCGAAGCAATTCGGATCTTCATGCCCGACATCGCTATTCTGGATATCTCTATGCCCGGCATTGGCTGGCGAGAGATCCATTCAATCGCAAATTCCAAGAGTCTCGGCATGCGATCCACGCGAGTTGTCCTTTTCACCGCATCTGCCGAAGAGGACAAACTGGTTACATTGGCCACAGCCGGCGCGTACGGCTTCATCGCGAAAGACGCCGAGCCCGAACTTCTGGTCCAAGCGTTGCGGCAAGTTGCGAATGGTCAGCGACTGTTGCCACTGTCCAGATCCGGGCGGGCATCCACGGAAAGGAATGCGAGACTGCTGACCGAACGCGAGCGCCAAATCATGCGTTGGGTGTCCGAAGGATTATCGAACAAGGAAATTGCGCGCCAACTGAATATTTCTGAGGGCACGATCAAGGTGCATCTTCATCACATCTTCGAGAAACTCGCAATCAAACATCGGACGGCCCTCGCGGCGCTTGCCAAATCCTAAAATGACGGGTGGAGCTTGGCGCGCCTCAACAGCCTGCCCGTATGCCCGCGATCGCGACGTCGGCGTGTGCGTTAGCCGGCGCGAAATAGGGACCAGGAAGGCGAAAAGGCATGGGTCGAACAAATCAGACGTCCGAGATCGGCGAGAAAACCGAAGTTGTCACCAGTCCCTCACGACAAGGACGTCGCTGGAGGCGACTGCCGCATCGTCAGGCAGCAGATCGCGAGAGAATCAAACTGGCCACTCCGCTGCACTCACGGCGCGCCGTCTCTTGGGTACTCGTCTCTCAATCATGCCACCTTTTCAGCGCTCGCACCTGACCCGAAATGGGTATGTGAGGGTCCTCCATGAGAGGGACAGAAAAAGGGGTAGTGAGGGTTCCCCATGCGAGGAATAGTATTCACGCGGCCGCGAAGAATATTCTCGCGCATCACAACGAGGTCATCTCGCCATGCGGCAGGTGATTGTTGATGCGCCGGGAGTTAAAAAGATCGGCATTTTAAACATTTTAAGCGATGACGTAAACGCTTGCGCGATCGCACGCCGCTCCGCCCAGGCGTCGTTTGCCCATCAACAACCCGCCGTGCGCCGCCTGCCCCCGCGTGGGCGAACAGCGCTCTTGATCACCGTAAGCTTCCTCGCGGCGGCATGGGCGTCGGAAATCCGGGCTTCTCCGGAAGCGCAGCATGCGCAATCGGAGGTGTTCGCCAGTTCACTCACCGCGAGTGTGCCGTCGGGCAATGGTGGCAATACAGGGATCCGGCTTGCGCAAACGACGGGCAGCGATACAGAAGCGTTGCGACGGGCCCTCGACCAAGAACACCACAGGGCGGAGATGCTTGCGCGTTGGCGGAACGAAGCGGCTGAGGAGAAGCCTGCCGCGGAGCGCAGCGCAGCGGAGTTGCGCAAGTCATTGCTGCGCGAGGGTGCCGAGCGGCTCGACCGGGATCTTTCGGGAGTGCGCGACGATGGAGAGCCGCGGATGTTGCCCTCAGCTAAAGCAGTTGAGGAAGCAAAGGAGCCAAAGCAGGCCGCGGACATTGGCGCGGCCGAGCTGCGAAAGTCCCTGCAACAGGAACGCGAGCGAGCCACCCGGTTGGAGCAGGGTCTCGCGGCGGCTCGGCGCGAGGTCGAGACGCAAACGGCGCTGCTACTGAAGCAGGTCGTGGGCAGTGGCGCGGTCGAGCTGCGAAAGTCCCTGCAACAGGAACGCGAACGGGCTGAACAGCTGGCGCAGAGCCTGGCATCGGCAAAGCGCGACGTCGAGACGCAAACGGCACTGGCGGCCAAGGCGAAGGACGAAGCGAGCCGACTGAACCAGGTCGCGGACAGTGGCGCGGCCGAGTTGCGAAAGTCCCTGCAACAGGAACGTGAACGGGCGGAACAGCTGGCGCAGAGCCTGGCATCGGCAAAGCGCGACGTCGAGACGCAAACGGCACTGGCGGCCAAGGCGAAGGACGAAGCGGGCCGACTGAACCAGGTCGCGGACAGTGGCGCGGCCGAGTTGAAGCAATCGCTGCGGCAGGAGCATGAGAGGGCGGATGCGCTGGCGAACGAACTCTCGACGGCGCGCGCCAAAGTAGACGTGTACGAGGCCCAGTCGCGTAAGGTCGGCAAGCAAGCGGAAGAGCTCAAGAAGGCGGCGGCGGAAAACGGCGCGGTCGAGCTGCGAAAGTCGCTGCAACAGGAGCGCGAACGGGCTGAA
>Ga0182033_10000296_pt1 | contig 23460 bp, 20 predicted proteins | sample tim00Cox0000000H_FD_125968 | JGI IMG/M metagenome (GOLD analysis project Ga0182033, IMG submission 125968) | Lab enrichment of tropical soil microbial communities from Luquillo Experimental Forest, Puerto Rico - timezero.00C.oxic.00.000.00H | ecosystem: Environmental > Terrestrial > Soil >...
AACTTGGCGGTTAGGAGATTTTATTCTGCGCGTGATCGACGATGGATCGAAACTCCGCGTCGGTAAGAAGCCCGCGCTTCTCGACACCGGCTCGCTTCACTGCCGCGAGCACGGCTTTCTGTTGCTCGAGCGTCAGCACGATGCCCAGCTCCTTGGCTTTGATCGCGATGCTGTCGATTCCGCTCTTTTTCCCGAGCACGATCTCGCGCTTCGCTCCCACCAAGTCGGCGGAGAAAGGTTCGATCGCTTCCGGGATATGGAACTGGCTGGCCACTGCGCCGCTTTCACGCATAAAAAGGTTTTCACCGACGACTGGCTTCCAGGGTTCGAGCGGATGCCCCGCTGCCTGCCGCACGAGCGCTGAAACGGTGCGAATCTTCTTCAGATTCAGCGCAACCGGGACGCTATACAGCCCTTCGAGCGCCATGCCAATTTCACCGAGGTCGCCATTCCCGGCGCGTTCGCCCATCCCGTTGATGGTTCCCTGGATCCACTCCGCTCCAGCGCGCACAGCCGCCACCGCGCATGCCGTAGCCATGCCGAAATCGTTGTGGCCGTGGAAATGCAGCGGCACTTGCGGCCCGACCCATTCGCGGACTTGCCGCACCAGGAATTCCACCGCTTCCGGCGCGCACGCGCCGATCGTGTCGACGACAACGAGCTCCTCGGCGCCGGCATCCAGCGCGTTCCTGTAAAAGTCTCTCAAGGTCTCTAATTCCGTGCGTGTTCCATCCACCGTGAAGAACGCCACTTTCACGCCGCGCTCTCGTGCGTAGGCAATCGCCTCCGCGGCGCGCCGTTTTGCTTCGTCGGCGGTGAGCCCGTAGGCTTTCAGTTTGATTGCGCTCGTCGGCGTCTCAATCACCGCACTGCGAGATCCGAGCCGCAGCAATTCGTCGATGTCTGCTTTCACCGCGCGGCCAAAGCCCCAGACTTCGGCTTGCAATCCAGCCCCGGCAATCAGCTTAAATGCCTCTGCATCGTCTGCCGACACGCGCGGAAAACCGGCCTCAATGCGTCCGACGCCGAGTCCATCCAGTGCTCGCGCAATTTCCAGTTTTTGCCCGGGCGTCAGAACCACGCCGACGCTCTGCTCGCCGTCGCGCAGGGTCGTGTCGTAAAACTTCACTGCCTGGCGCGAAACAAAATCCTTGCGCACCTCGGGGCGCCGGTTCAGATTGCTCGTCCAGAATCCGTTTTGCGTTTCCATCCTCTCACTCAGGCTTTCGCGGCTTTTCCGCCGTGCAATTCCTTGTAGGAAACCACCGGGTTCCGCAGCACGCCGATCTTCTCAATTTCGCACTCGACGATGTCGCCTGGTTTCAAATACAGAGACTTCGGATCGTCGCTGAATGCCGCCACGCCGGAAACCGTTCCGGTCGAAAGCACATCCCCCGCGGAATAGCCCATCGGGGAATAATGTGCCACGATCTCCTGCACCGTGACCGACATTTTGCTCGAATGCGATTGCTGCCGCGTCTTGCCGTTCACGCGCAGCTGCATCGAGAGATTGTTTGGCTGCGGAATCTCATCGGCGGTGACGATGTGCGGCCCGAGCGGGCAGAACGTATCAATCGCCTTGCAAAAGCTAAACACGCCGGACTTCATCTCCGTGCGCTGGATGTCGCGCGCCGTAATGTCGTTGAAGATCACATACCCACCGATGAAATCGGCCGCGACCGCCGCGCCAAAATGTTTTCCCGATTTTTTCAATACCAGCGCGAGTTCGAGTTCGTAATCGAGCTCCTGGGTCAAGTGCTCAGGATAAATGATCGCTTCGTCAGGGCCGATGATCGCGTCCACGTTCTGAAAAAAAACAATCCACGGCAAAACCGGGTGCGAAAAACCCGACTTCTGCGCTTCCTCGTGGTGCTCCCGGAAATTTCCCGCCGTGTGAAAGAATTTCTTCGGAATAATGGGCGCTTTAATTCGCACTTCCCTTTTCGGAAATCGCAGAGACTCCCCCGACGGCCCCGCTTCGGCGCCTTCCTTCACCACGTAATCAAGCGCTGTCCGCGCCGCCTCCAAACCGCGGTCGCCATTCTCGAACAGTCCGCGCATGCTTGCCGGAACCCGCGCTGCCGCCAGGGCATAAAACGCGGCTTCCTGCTGCACATTCCGCAGATACAGCGCATACGCTAGAGTCAGATCCACGATCGTTTCATCGCCGGCCAGTGCGCCGATGCGGTCTTCACGGCTTTCCCGGTTGAACGTGACCAGCTTCATCTCGAGCGATGCCTCGCTTCGCGGGAGTCACCCTGGGCGCCATCGCGATCAGTATAGTGGAAAGACAAGTTCTCCAGTGCAAAGAAACTCCTTTTTCGGGCGGAGGTAAGGTTGCAAAGGATGGTTGCAAACGGTGCGAGAAAATCGGAAGCTTTGCGATCCGCTTGTATCTAATGGTCGATCGGCGGTTTGATGTAGGCCGCCCCGTGCCGGTGAAGCCCGGCGGTGGGTATGGCTTGTGAGAAAACGATGCGGATCGGAACGAAAATGGCGCCCGTCCCCGGGGTAAAAGGGACGGCAACTTCCACGCGCGTGCCCTCCGGGTACTGATTGCGGCTGCGGAAACTGATGCCCCCTTTGGACAGGTCCTCGCAGACCACTACTTCCTCGGCAAAGCCGCGGCGCCGGATGCAAGCGAGCACCCGTGCCTTTACCCTGGTGCGGTTGCGTCGCGGAACAACCCGTTCTTCTGTGGGGCGCGTGCCGTCGCCTTCCAGGCCGGCCCCCTCCAACAGCGATTCAATCCAGATGGAAGGTGATTCGCAGTGCCGGCAGTGCCGGGCGACGCAGCGGCGCACTTCGAAGGATTTCAGCTGCATTTCGTTCAGGTACACGACTTCGCGTCGCTGGCAGAAGCTGCATTCCATGAGCAGCCGGGCAAGCGCTTCTTCCGCCTTGTGCAATGAGGGGAACTCGATGTCCCAGAAGTCGGAACGCGCCTCCAGGATATGGATGGCATAGAGAAAACCATTCGCATCCTGATCGATTTCCGCGACGACGCGCGCGCGTGTGTGTTTCCACTGATCCCCCTCGAGGTGCCGCCGCAAATGCAGTTCCTGGCCGGTCTCCAGTTTTTCGGTGAAGCGCAGCACGCCCCCATTGCGGCTGACAAGCAGCGTCTCCACCGTCTGCGAGAAGGTGGCTCCTTGCGCCGTGGCCCAGGCAACTTCGACGGACAAGCGGAGGCTGACACGGTCGCTCTGGCGCAGCCCATCAGATAGTGTGCTCATAGCGTGGTTAGGCAGGGGTTCCGACTTTCAGGCTAACATGCGCAAAAACCTTGTATAGCGCGGTTAAGCGGCGGATTGTCGTTCCATGTAATAACGACAGGCAGACTCACTCCGGCGTGTCGAAAAGGTCGTGGTATTGCCTCTTTCGCATGCTCGTCCCGCGGAAGGCGCCTCGGCGGTCGCGATTTCGTCCATACTAGGTAGCAGTCGTACGATGCCGCCGGCGCGCATCTTTGAACCGCGTGAATCCTTGTGGGCAACGTAATTTCGATGGGTGATCGAACATCGAGCGAGGAATCCCGGAGCCTCTCGGTCCGGGACCGCCGCTTTTGTATCCGCTATCCTTTCGCCGGGGATGTCGTTATTTTGGACCTGGAAACCGGCTCGCGAACCGAAGGTGTGACTTCCGACTTGTCTCTGGGCGGAATTTTCGTCTGCACCAGCAAACCGCTCGGGTCCAACAAGCGTGCACGCGTCACACTAACGAAGAAAGACCAGAAACTCGAGGCTCTTGGGATGGTGCGCATCGTCAAACCGCACATCGGCATGGGCATTGAGTTTCTTGATCTCGAACAACCGCACTACAACACGTTGTGCCGCTGGATCGAACAGCTCAGCAAGGTGCGCTGAGCGTTTCCCGCAGGTTTCGCCGGCGGGTTTAAGCCCCAGACAGTTTTCCCCTCGCGAGAGCCAATGCTGCTTCCAAGTGAGCGGGATCCGCGACCTTCCCGCGCGCGAAGTCCCTGGTGCCACCGCCTTTGCCGTCAAATTTCTCGAACACCTGCCGCAGGAGGGCGTTCATGTCTTTTCCCGACGAAGGATGCTGCGCGAAGAGAATTTGGCCGCATTCCATGCGGCCGAGCAGTGCGATTGTCTTTTCCCTCTTTGCGATCGCGGTCGCAAACAAACCGAGGAATTCCGCTTGAATTCCGGTGAGGGCGCGATCGATCACGCGAACGCCGTCGGAATCAGAGGCAGTCGATTGCAAGACAAGAGCTGCTTCCGCGGCCGCTAGGCGTTCGAGCAGCTCGCGATAATTCTTGAAGTTGGCGTCGCGTTCTGCAAGCGCCCGCCCAAGCGCCGAAACGACTTCCTCCTGAGCACAACTGAGTTTTTCGGCAGATTCGCGAAGCAATGCAAAATCGCGCCGCGCTACTTTTTCGGCACGCCCGCCGCAGACAAACTCCAGCCGCCAATCCTGTCGGATCTTTGTCGAGCGCCGCACCAGGATCATTCCGATTTGTCCGGTGCTTTTTACGTGGGTCCCGCCGCACGGTTGCAACTCCACCCCTGCAATCTCGATCGCCCGCAGCACGCCCTCGCGGTCTACTTCTTTGCGCACTCCCTGCCGCAACAATTCCTCTGCCGTCCCATAACGAACGCTCACGCGGCGGTCTTCGAAAATAATCCGATTCGCTGCGCGCTCCGACTCCTCCCGAATTTGTTCCGACGGCTCTTGTCCGCGCAAATCAATGGTGCAAACCTCCGTACCAAGGTGAAACGACACGGTCGGCAGACCAAAATGTTTCTGAAACATCGCCGACAACAAGTGCTGGCCCGTGTGCTGCTGCATATGGTCGAAGCGGCGCGGCCAATCGATCGAACCTTTTACTTCAACGCATTCGAGCCTGCGGTCAACCACGTGGACGATTTCGTCCTTGCGGTCGTCTACCTCCACAACCTGCGCATCGCCAATCTTCCCGAGGTCGTGCGGCTGGCCGCCCGAAGTCGGGTAAAAAGCCGTCTGATCCAGGATTGCTTGCCATGTGGAGGCCTTGACTTCCGGGGAAGGAGAAACCTTCTGAGGCTCACAACTCAAAACTCTAGCCGTAAATTCTCTTTGGAAGGAATCGTCGTAGTAGAGCCGGCGTGTCGCCATAATATTTGATGGGCGTCGATCCCGGTGGCCCAGGCTCTTTGCCCGCGCGGGTTGCTTGAACCGTCCCGGACTTCAAGCCTGCAACGCTTTCTGCCATGCCTCCGAGTACTTGTATCCTGTGCCGGTGTTGAACAGCACCACCGTCTCATGCGGCTTGATCCAGCCGGAGCCTGCGAGGATGTGCGCCGCTACTACGGTGGCAGCCCCTTCGGGCGCCGCCAAGATGCCTTCGAGCGACGCCAGTTCCCTTCCCGCGTGCAGCATCTCGTTATCCGTCACCGCCACGGCAGTTCCCCTGCTCTGCCGCAGCATGCTGAGAATCAACTGATCTCCCAGCGGCCCAGGCACACGCAGTCCGGAAGCAATGGTCGCCGCGTTTGGGAAGAATTGCGCAGAACTCTGGTGCGCTTCCCACGCCTTCACGATGGGGGCACAGCCTTCCGCCTGCACCGCCACCATGCGCGGGCGCTCCGCGCCGATCCGCCCCATCTGCTGCAGTTCGTCGAACGCCTTGCACATCCCGATCAACCCCACGCCGCCTCCCGTCGGGTAAAAAATGACGTGCGGGAGTTTACCGGCAAACTGCTCCCACAACTCGTAGCCCATCGTTTTCTTGCCTTCCACGCGATAAGGCTCTTTCAGCGTCGAGACGTCGTACCATCCTTCGCGGTCTTTGTTCTCCGCGACGAATTTTCCGCAATCCGAAATCAGACCATGCAGCCGGACCACCTTCGCGCCAAACGCTTGGCACTCCATCACGTTCGCCGAGGGAGTATCCGCCGGCATCACGATCACCGCAGCCATCCCAGCCGCTGCCGCATACGCCGCCAGCGCCCCTCCGGCATTGCCCGCCGTGGGCGCCGCCAGCGCCTTCGCGCCGAGCTGCCTCGCTCGCGTGACCGCAGCACTCATACCCCGCGCTTTGAACGAGCCCGTGGGATTCAGCCCTTCGTCCTTCACGTAGAGATTCTCGAGGCCCACGGACGCCCCCAGGCGCTTGGCATGGAGCAGCGGAGTCATGCCTTCGCCGAGCGAGACGGGTGGATCACCAGGAAGCACTTCTGCGTATCGCCAGAGGTTTGGCGGCCGATCCTTTAGTGTCTCGAGCAGAAACGTCCCGGCGGCGCGCTTGAGATCGTAGCGTGCCAGCAGCGGCTTGCCACATGTGCACAAGTGCTGCTCTTGCGACGCGTCGTACTTCTTCCCGCACGCCGAACACTCCAGCTCGATCAGATTTGAACTTGTCGTCGCAGCTCTTGCCGGTTGACTCATAACTCGGTCAGTCTACCATCTTCATCGCATTCGAACCGTACTCCCTTGATGCCTTGTGGCGCCACTTGCTTGCGGCCTGTTTCCAAATGCAACCCGCAAACTTTTCAACCTCGAAACCCTCCCGCCCCGTTACAATAGAGCGGTGCCCGTACGCCTCATTGCGCTCGATATTGACGGTACGCTTTTGGACAGCCGCTGGCAGGTTTCCGAAGCCAACCGCAAGGCCATCGCCCAAGCGGCACGGCGTGGTATCGAAATTGCTCTTGTCACCGGGCGCCGCTACGACTTCGCCATGCCCGTTGCGCGTCAACTCGAGACTCCGCTGACCATGATCGTCAGCAACGGCGCCCTGGTCCGCTCCCATGATGGCCGCACGCACTTGCGCCACCTGCTTCCCCGCCGCGTCGCCGAACGGGTTCTCCAACTGACCAAGTCCTGGCGCGAAGGTGCGGCCGTGATTTTCGATCGTCCTCGGGAGAACCAACTGATGCTCGAGCGGCTCGATCCTGACGACTCTCTTAGGTACGCCTATTACTCACGAAACAAAGAGTTTATCGGCTTAGCAAATCCACTAGAGACCTGCTTGACCGAAGACCCGATTCAGGTGATGCTGTCCGGTAAGGTCGCACCAATGCGCGACGCCGAGAGCGCTTTGCGCGGCGCGCTCTCCGCGGAAGGGTATGCGCTCGCCGTCACCAGGTACGAGCAGCGGGACTTCGCCATGATTGACGTCCTCAATCCGGTCTGCTGCAAAGGCGCATCGCTTGCCGAATGGGCCACGTTGCGCGGCTACGCTCGCGAAGAGGTTATGGCCATCGGCGACAATCACAACGACCTCGAAATGCTCGGCTTCGCCGGCATCCCGGTCGTCATGGGCAACAGCGTGCCGGAACTGAAGACCTTTGGCTGGCACGAGACCCGCACCAACGACGAGAACGGCGTGGCCCATGCTATCGAGCAATTCGCCCTGCGCGAGGCTGCTCCATGCGCCTGACCTCGACTTCGAAAGCCGCCATCCCGAACGAAGTGAGCGGTCTCTCTTGGCATTGGATTTTCCAACCGCGTTGGGGTGTCCTCGCCCTTCCTCTCCTGCTCGCGCTCGCCCCCACCACTCGCGCCGAATACATCGTTCTCCGCAGCGGGGAGCGCATCCACGTCACCGGGTACCAAGTGGTTGGCGACAAGTATCGCTTGCAACTGCAAGGCGGTTGGGTGGACGTGCAAACCGCCGACGTGGAGAAAATCGAACCGGAAGAAGTCTTTACGCCGGTGGTCCCCGTTCCACCGGTCGCCCCGCAAGCCGTCGCGCCGCCCTATCGCGAACTGGTCAGTGCCGCCGCTTCGCGCTACGGCGTGGACGCCGAGCTCATTTCCAGCGTGATGGAAGTCGAATCCCACTTCGATGCGAAGGCCGTTTCCCCCAAGAATGCGCGCGGATTGATGCAGTTATTACCGCAAACCGCGGCGCGTCTGGGCGTGAAAGACATTTTCGATCCGCAACAAAATATCGAGGCCGGGACGCGCTATTTGAAAGAGCTTCTCGACCTCTATAAAAACAACCTGACGCTCGCGCTCGCCGCGTACAACGCCGGCCCGGACAAAGTGCAGAAGTACGGCGACGTTCCACCCTACCGCGAGACGGTTTCCTACGTGAACCAAGTCAAGCGCAAGTACCAAAAGTCCAAGTCCGCAGCCGCCGCCAAAACCGCCACACCGGCGGCTCCCAAAGCGCGCGCGAGTGCGTCCCCTGCTGGCGCGTCGGCAACGCCGCCTTCCCCTCCGCCTTCGAGTGCACCCAAAACGCAAGACCCCTAGGGAAGCTGTTACGCGTTATGCGCGAATCCCCTTCGAGGGTTTTTGGTTCGTGCGTTCTAACCTGCCGCGAGATTTGCTCCATGTCACGGCAGGTCTTCCGCGTCCGGTTCTTTTCTTATAGCGGTTGGGGCCGCCCTCATCCGAACGACATTCCGGCGATTGGACCGCCTTCGAAGTGGACAAGCCCAACGGATTCCGCTACCGCTTCGACGCCGATACGATCCGCCGCGCGTGCGACTTTCGAGAGCAGCTTCGGCTCTTGCTGACGCATTGAAGCGTCGGGCAAAGAAGCCAGGAAATAAAGACGGCGGGTGACGAGGGCTCCCGCAGATTTGACCTCTGCCCGGCCAAAACTCTCACTTTGCGGCCTGGTGGTGATCGAAACTAATCACCCGCGTAATCCTCCACGCCCCGTCCTTGTACTGCCACAAATGAATGAACTTCGCCTCACCCACGGGCTCGGAATCCTCATGCCCCGGATGGTGGAACCGGTGAACTCCGATCTCCACTGCGCCATAGCCCTTCATGTAATAGACCTGCAAACTTCCCGGCACAAGCTCCCGCGTTACTTTGCCGCAAATGTTCTTCTTCACGCTCTCAGCGAGCGCCGCTCTCCCGAGCGTCACGCCGCCTTGATCGTGGTAGAACTCCACATCCTCCACGAAGAACGACGCAAACTTCGCCAAATCGCACCGATTGTAGGAGTCAAACAGCGCCGCATCGAGCGCCGCCAACGCCTTCTCCAGCTCTTCCTGCGACTTGATCTCTTCGAAGCCCGGCACACCAGCCTGCGCGCTCGCCTGCGCGACGCCAAGCACCAGCAACGGCAACAGCAACAGCAATCTCAGCAAAGCCAATAGCTGTTTCATCGCGACTCCCTCTCGTTTGGATTTGAGCAACACGCGAGGAGATACGGGCTTCCCGCAAGAATGTTCCGTCGAAAAGGTTGCCTTTCTCTCGTTCCAAGCCGCAGCCCGGCGCAAGCTCCTGTTCGAGAGCCGATTCCTGGCGCCGGAGCTTTTTTGTTGGTGACGATTTAAGGGTTTGGCTTTGGGCGCTTGCGGTGGCCCTGTTAAGGGCTTTCTAGTTCCTGGGGTCCGCCTCAATACCGTGCGTCGGGCACGCCCCAGATCTTGGGCGGCTCACCACGCAGCGGCGGCTGCTCCTCTTCGCGTTCCTTGGGCGTTCGCGGCAGCGGCAAGAACACCGTTTCCCGAATCCTCCTGCCCTTCCCCTGGAGTTTTTGCGTGAGAACGTTCCAGCACGCGCTGCAGATGTCATACTCCCTGCCGTCGATTTCCTTTGGCAAGCAAACCTTGGCTTCTCCGCAGAGGTCGCAAATGATCATGGGCTCCTCCCGTCACGGTTGTGGCGGCTTGCTTCGCAGCTCGCCGTCTTATCGAAGACGCTCCTTGGCTTCATTGTACGCTTCGGACGGGGATCAAGGGCGGTTCCATGCTACGACGACGGAGTTTAAGCAAATCCGCGAGAAGAGGTTGTCAGTTCTCAGACCGATGAGGTCATGAAAAGGGCGGTCTTTAAGACCCGCCCCTACCCGGCCGGCCGCCTACGCCGGGTGTTGGTAGAGGCCGAGGACGTTGCCGGCGGGATCGCGGAAGCGCGCTGTGATTTCGGGCGCGTCCGCGCCGATGGCCTGCACGATTTCGCCGCCCTCGGCAACCACCTTGTCCACAGTAGCGGCAACGTTGTCTACCAGGATGTACACCAGCATGCCGACCTCGGACGAAGGGGGACGGCCCAGCACGAATGCACCGCTTACTTCGTTGACGCCATCGTCAAAGGAGGTGGAACCGTCGCCGCGCCTCCGGATGTTCCAGCCGAAAACGCTTTTGTAGAAGTCCGCGGCGCGTCGAATGTCCGTGGCCGGCATTTCGATGTAGCAGATTTTTCCGTTGGCCATTGTCGGTGGCATCGATGTTCCCTCCCAGGAGCTGAGCAATTGTAATGGGCATCCATTGTCCGTAGCAATCGAAGGAAAGAAGCAGGGATCTAGGTGGCAGAGACGAGAGCGCGGCTGTAGAGGGAGAACGACCAGAGGAGCGATTCGCGATGCGTGGCCCGGACAAACCCGGCGGCTTCCAGGACCGCAGCCATCTGGTGCGTCGGGTGTACGAAGATGCGAAAGGGGCTTCGTCCGATCCACAGGAAAAAGTTCATCACCGAGAATCCCGCGCGGAGATACCAGCGGTCGGCCGGGTGGGTGACGGCCAGCAAGCGGCGCGATCGTGCGGCCGCCGCGCTGAGCAACGCGCTCGCGTCGGGATAACAGCAGACGACGCGGTCGAGGGTAACAACGTCCGCCTCGGGCAGCGAGGCGGCGGTCGTCGTAAAATCACCAAGGATGAATTGCGTGGGATGCGAGCCATAACGCGAGCCGACGTTGCGGCGCGCAAGTTCGAGATAGGCGGGCGAAGCGTCGGCGAGCGTGGCGCTGGCCAAGCCCGCGGCGGCGAGTTCCCGAGCGATCACGCCAATGCCGGAGCCGACATCGAGAAGCTCGAGATCCTGGAGCTGCCACCGGCGGAGTTCGGCGAGGAGCATGCGCGTACTGGCGTCCGGGCCGCGTCGCTGGTATCGGCGCAAATCACGATTTGCAATGCGGGAGTCGAAGAAGCCCGCAGCTGCGCAATGACCGGCGCAGCATGTCATGCATTGCACCTCTCGGGCGTCAAGGCCGTCGACTGGAGAGTCTAGCGTAAGGCGGCGCCGGAGAGAATGCTAATGACGTAGCCTGCGCTTAGGGCCAATGCGGCGACCAGACTCCCGAAGGCCGAGGCCGGGATGGTTGCCGTTGCGCCCTGATTGAGCAGGAGCGCGTCTTGCGTGCAGGAAGGACGTTTCTAGGAATCAGAGATGGAGGACAATGCCGAGCGAGATGCGCGTGGAATTGATGGTTTGGCCCGAGTTACGCAGACCGACGTAATCGACTTGCGGACGCAAAGCGATGTGCGGAGCCATACCAATGTCGACACCGCCGCCAAAAGCGAACGCAAACTGATTGGAAGCGGCCGAAGTGCCGCCATACGCAGCGCTGAGCCGGGAGCCACCCACAAGACCCTGCACGAAAGGATTGATGTGGGTGGGGTTGCGCAAGGTCAGGCGCGGACCGAACAGGAACGTGTAAGTGTTAAGAGCAACGCCGGAGGGTGTGGCATGATAAACGCCAAAATCACCAACGATGCCTAGCCATAGGTGGTTGAAGGCCAGAGAGCCGCTAACCCCGTTCTGGTTCGTTCCGTTCGAGCCACCCAGACGGAAATAAGAATAGCTAAGGGAAGCGTCCACGGACTGCGCGTGCGACGGAACGGCGAACAGGGATATCCCTACCGCAAGCAACATCAGCTTTTTCATCGGTTCCCATCCTTTCGAGGGACATCGAGGGCTGGAGAACCCGAGCCTCTCTGAAGACCTGCCGGAGAGCTTGGAACCGGGGCGAGAGGCTCATCTTATTGTTGAACACGAGGAAGGAAAATGACGCAAAACACAGGAAAGGGTTCTATGGTTGCAATACCGGGCGACAGGCGAATAACTGCGGCGGTGTGAAAAGAAGGGATTATTGTGTCTCCGGAGCACACCGAAGAAGCTTCGACGAGTTGCCGATGCAGTCATCACCCGGTCTCCCAGGGGGGAAATGCACCAGCCGGATTCTTATTCGAGACTGCCTAGTCAACTCGCGGTAAGTTTAGACGAGAAAGCGGCCCGGGGCGAAGAGGTTTTGCGGGTCGAACGCGGCTTTGAGGCGGCGCATGAGAGCGAGGCTCGGAAGAGGCACCGGCTGGCCGGAGGCCGGCGCCACCGAATCAAGACCCCAGACGTTCGCTTCACGTTTGAGTTGTGTGGGGCACCAAGGGAGAGTGGCGTATGCATTTTCAGAAGCGCACAGGGAGAAGACGGCCGCGGCGGGTTCAGCGAGGCGATGGAGAGGGGCGGGCGCCGGTCGACTAGGCTCCCCGGCGGGTGGCAGGAGAGCAAAGTAGACCACCCCACAGGCGCGCGTGAGCATGGCATGAGCAAGCGAGGCTTGATCGGCAAGTGTTCGCAAGTGCTCAACAAGCAGGGCAAGGCGGCTTGGAGGAATTGTGATTTTGAAAACAGCGGTTTCGGCAGAAGCTTCGAGAAGAAGCGGGACGGATTGGCCGAGGTAGTGCCAGAGGTCGGCGCCTTCGGCTTCGTCGAGAGTGAGGAGCTGCGAGTGTTTTGCTTCGGGAAGGGCCGCGATGCGAGTGAATTCGCCAGAAGCGCGATCGCACACTTCCGAAGTACCTTCGATGCTGACGCAAAGATGCCAGGAGTCTGCGGGAACTTTGCCCTGAAGAGGTGCCGCCGGGAGCTCAGGAGAGTTTTTCTCGGCTTCGAGGAAGAGTTTGAAAAGCTGGGGACTGACTACGTCGATGGAAGCGGGACGGAGAGGAGACTGCTCGACGAGGTTGCTGAGCGCAAAAGCATTTTCGGGAGCGGGAAAGGAGAGGACCAAGCCCCGGCTCGAGGGGGCTGCGGGAAAGGTGCGGAAGTTGAGGCGGGTGATGACGGCAAGAGTGCCGAGCGAGCCGATCAGGAGCTTGTGAAGATCGTAGCCGCTGACGTTCTTGACAACACGGCCACCGCTCTTACAGATGCGACCGGTGCCATCGACGAATTCCGCGCCGATGAGGAAGTCCCGCGCCGTGCCGTAAGCATGGCGAAGCGAGGAGTCCACGCCGGAGGCGATGATGCCTGCGATGGTGGAGTCGAAATAAAACGGGACAGAGAGTGGCAGGAATTGTTTTTGCCGGTGGAGAGGAGCGGCGAGGTCGTTGAAATTGGTTCCGGCATCGACGCTGACGGTGAGGTCGCCGGGATCGTAATGAGCGATTTGCTGGAGGCCCGTCATGTCCAGGGCGACGTCGTACCGCGAAGGGGGCATACCGATTCTGAGTTTCGTGCGATGGCCGCAAGGGATCAGCGAGAGTTTTTCGAGGGCGGCGAAGCGGACGATTTCGGCAACTTCTTCTGCGGAATCCGGCTTTGCGACGGCCGAAGGAGTCATTTCGTCGACGACGTATGCGGAGCAGACGGAAGGATCGGCGGAGACGTGCGAGGCGCCGATGGCGGATTCGAGACGGGGGGCGAAGTTGGAGATAGCGCTAGCCATGGGAGAGGCGAAATGGGGCGAGAGGCATCATGTGGCGCTCGGGCGAGAGTCAGATGGCGCGCGGGAACCGACGCGAATTTCGCCGCAGCCTTTGCTGAGCGGGAAGATCTTCCCGGGGTTGAGCAAACAAGCGGGGTTGAAGGCGTCGTGGACGCGCCGCATGAGATCGAAGTCGGCGTCGGAGAAAAGAAGCGGCATCAGCTCGGATTTTTCCATGCCGATGCCGTGTTCGCCCGTGAGCGCGCCACCGACTGCCACGCAATAGCGGATGATTTCCGCGGAGGCCTGCATGGCATGTTCGAATTGCCCCCTGTCGCGGGGATCATAGAGAACAATGGGATGAAGGTTACCGTCGCCTGCGTGGAAAATATTGCAAATGTCGAAGCCGTATCGCGCACCGATCTCGCGGATGCGGCGAAGCGTTTGCGGAAGTTTGGTGCGAGGAATCACGCCGTCGAGGACGTAGTTGCTGGGAGCGAGGCGGCCAAGAGCGCCAAAGGCGTTCTTGCGGCCTTTCCAGAGAAGTTCGCGTTCGGCGTTGTCGCGGGCGAGGCGGACTTCACGGGCATGGTGGGCGTTCGAAACTTCGGCGATAGCTCTAGCCTGAGCAGCGACGGCCTCTCGGAGGCCCTCGACTTCGAGGAGAAGAACCGCGGCGCTGTCGCGCGGGAAACCGGCGTGGACGAAGTCCTCGACGACGCGGAGTGTCCAGCCATCGAGCATTTCGCAAGCCGCGGGAATAATGGCGCGCGCGGTAACGTCCACAACGGTTTCGGCGGCGTCGTCGACGGAATCAAAAATCGCGAGGAGCGTTTCGACGGCTTCGGGCTTGCGGGAGAGCTTCACGGTAATTTCGGTGACAAGCGCGAGCGTGCCTTCGGAACCTACGAAGAGGCCGGTCAGGTCGTAGCCCGGAGCGTCGCCTTGGCCATTGCCAACCCGGACGACTTCGCCGTCAGGAAGGACCAGCTCGAGCGCGGTGACGTGATTGGTGGTGACGCCATAGGCGAGCGTGTGGGGACCACCGGCATTTTCGGCGACGTTGCCGCCGATGGTGCAGGACTTTTGGCTGGATGGATCGGGCGCAAAGTACAGGCCGTGAGGCGCGGCGGCAAGGCTAAGATCGAAATTGACCACGCCAGGCTGGACGACGGCGCGCTGATTCTGAGGATCGATGGAGAGAATGCGGTTCATGCGCGCAAAAACGATCATCACGCCGCCGGTGCGGGCGAGCGCTCCGCCGGAAAGACCGGTGCCGGCGCCGCGGCCCACGATGGGGGCACGGTGCTTTGCGGCAAGTTTGACGATATGCGAGACCTCTTGCGTGGTGGCGGGAAAGACAACGATGTCGGGGCGCCCTTTCTCTACCGAGCCGTCGTACTCGTAGAGAACGACATCTTCCGGCTGAGAAAGAACCGAGGAAGAGCCGAGAAATTGCTCGAGATCGCGAAGAAGGCCAGAATCCATAGCTTTCGCCTTCTAACAGGATGCTGAGGGAACATTCTCTGTGGACTGCAAAGGCGACAGCCTCCTTTATGACAAAGCACCTATCCGGGGGCCGAGGCCCCGACCTCCTCAAAGACGGGTATTTTTGGAGCCGCCCGTAAAAGACGCACCTCGCACTATAGTGAGATTCCCGGCAGCCGCGCAACGTGAAGTTGCAAGCGGGGTAAGCGAGTGTGTTAGTGTGAAGGCCCCGAGTCACCGGTTGAGGATAGATGGTGAAACCAAAGGTTCTTGCGACACATCGATTGTTCGACCCTGCGAGAAGAATCCTCGAGGAAAACTGCGACGCGGAGTATTGGGAGAAGCCCGGGCGTCCGCCGCGCGAGGAAGTGCTACGACGCCTAAAGGATAAAGAGGCGCTGATCTGCCTGCTGACGGAGAAAGTGAACGACGAGTTGTTGCAGGCGGCGCCGAAATTGAAGATTACGGCGAACGTGGCCGTTGGTTTTGACAATATTGACGTGGCAGCGTGCACCAAGCGCGGCGTTATCGCGACAAACACGCCGGGAGTGCTCGACGAGACGACCGCGGACTTTGCATGGACGTTGCTCATGGCGGTGGCGCGGCGGCTCGGCGAAGGCGACGCGCTGGCTCGATCGGGCAATTGGAAAGGCTGGGATCTGGACCAACTGGTGGGAACCGATGTGTGGGGAAAAACGCTAGGGATCGTGGGATTCGGGCGCATCGGGAAGGCCATGGCCCGCCGGGCGAGCGGCTTTCGAATGAAAGTGATTTACACGGATGCCGTGCGTGCAGCCACCGAAGCGGAGCAAGAGTTACGTGCGGAGTATCGGGACATGAATGCCCTGCTGGCGGAGTCGGACTTTATCAGCATCCACACGCCGCTGCTGCCCGAAACGCGGGGGCTGTTCGATGCGGCGAAATTCGAGCGCATGAAGCGGACCGCGTTCCTCGTCAACACGTCGCGAGGGCCGGTGGTGGAGGAGGCAGCGCTGGTGGCGGCGCTCGCGAGCGAAAAAATCGCGGGGGCGGCGCTAGACGTGTTTGAAAAAGAGCCGGCGATTCATCCCGGCTTGAATCGTCGGAATGTGGTGCTTGCGCCGCATATCGCGTCGGCTTCGCTCGAGACGCGTACAAAGATGGCGTGCATGGCGGCGGAAAACGTGATCGCGGCTTTCGAGGGACGGCGCCCCGCAAACATTCTGAATCCCGAAGTACTGAAAGGATAACGAAAGCTGGGGCCATCCTTCCTATGGCGGACCTGAAACAACTTGCCCGCCAAATTTTCCACGAGACCCTGGCCGCGATCGATGTCCCTGCGGCGATGCAGAGGAAGCTGCGGCGGCAAGGTACGCGGATCGTGTGCGCCGAGAAGACATTTGACCTGAAGGATTTCGAAAAGATACGAGTGGTAGCCGTAGGAAAGGCAGCTCACTCGACGGTCGAAGGGCTTGTGTTTGCGCTTGCGCCCTTTGTGGGCTTTACAGGGGCCGTGGCAGCTCCCTCGCTTCCAAAGAAGGCCGTACCTGGCCTGAAGTATTTTGTGGCGGGACATCCCCTGCCGAACGAGGAAAGCTGGAAGGCGGCGGAGACCATCCTGACTTTACTCCGAAAATGTGACGCAAAAACACTGGTGATTTTCCTGCTTTCGGGCGGTGGGTCCGCGTTGATGGAACTGCCGCTCGACGCGAAGCAAACGTTGGAGGACGTGCAGCAATGGCACAAGGCGCTGGTGACTTGCGGAGCGAGCATCGATGAGATCAACACCGTGAGGAAGCATTTGTCGGCGGTAAAGGGCGGGCGGCTGGCGACGGCGGCTCCGGAGGCCACGAAAATCACGCTGGCAGTCAGCGATGTGCCCCTAGGAAAGGAATCCGCGCTGGCGTCGGGGCCAACGCTGCCGGATCCGACGACTGCGGCGGACACGAAACGCATTATCAAGGAGTATTCGCTCGGCAACAAATTCTCGCCGGCACTACGAAAATGGCTCGACGACGGGAAGATGCCGGAGACGCCAAAACCGGGCGACACGGCGTTCCGGAAATCGTACTTTTCGCTGACTCTGGGAATGGATGATCTGCTTCATCCGGCGCACCATGCGGCGGAAGCGCTGGGGTTTGTGACCTGTTGCGACAACTCGACCGATGATTGGCCGGTCGAAAAAGCGGCGGAATCATTGCTGAGGCAGCTCGAGGAGTTGCGCGTGATGCATCGCGGGCGGCGCGTGGCTTTGATTGCGGATGGAGAAGTGAGCTCGCCGGTGACGGGAAACGGGATTGGGGGAAGGAATTCGGCATTCGTCCTGGCTTGCGTGGAAAAAATCGCCGGGGAGAAAGTGGCAGTGCTGAGCGCGGGAACTGACGGGATTGACGGCAATAGCTCCGGGGCCGGCGCGGTGGCAAACGGAGGGACGCTCGGGCGTGCGCGGGAGGCGGGACTCAATCCGAGAGATTTCTTTGAGCGAAGCGATGCTTTTACGTTTTTTTCACGGCTCGGTGACGCCATCTTGACCGGGCCCACGGGAAATAATTTGCGGGATTTGCGGATACTGTTGGCGGACCGCTAGGAGACGACGTGAATACACAGGACCGGAGCGCCTGGACAGGAGAGACCGCGGAAAAGAAACCAAGGACCTCGATTTCATCTTATCCCGGCTCGATCCTTTCACGGCTTCGGTGGAGCAAGGTGCGTCTCGAGGGCTTTGAGACGCTGGTTCATTTCCTGAACCATACGCTCCAGTTTATCCAGGCGCTCGAGCACGACATCGGACTCGCCGGACGTCTCTGACGCCGAACCGGGTGTGTCGGCCGATTCGCCCCCATCCCCGTTGGGAGGAGTGAGCTTGGTCGCCGCAGGCTTTTTCAGGCTGGCGATCTGTCGCTTGATCATGGGAACCATCTCGATGCTGAGGTCGTCATTCTTGAGCAATGCTTCGAGGGCAGGCACGGCAATAGCATCTCCGCGGCCACCCAGGGCGAAGACCGCCGCCATGCGAACCGGGAAATTGCGTTCGCCGAGGTAGCCGGCAATTTGCTTGGTGATGCCCTGATTGTTTTTCTCAAGGCTGGCCAAACTGCGAATTGCGGCCGTGCGGGATTCAATGGGCTTGCCGGGTACCGACCATTGTTCGAGGAGCGACACTGCCTTGTCGTCGCCGAGCGGACCAAGCCCGCGAAGCGCGGCATTGCGTAGGTAGCCATCCGGAGAGTCTCCCGAGATTGCAGCTTCCAGAGTAGCGAGGGCATCAGGCGCTTTGAGCCGGCCGAGTGCCTGTAAGGCAGCCGCGCGGGCGCGGTAGGAACGGTCGGCCCCGGCGATCTCGGTGAGTCTGGCCGCGATGGCGGAATCGTCCTTAAAGCTGCCGAGAGCAGTGACAATGTGATAGCGCACCCAGGCCTCGTTTGCAGAATCGAGCCCCTCCAGAAGCTGCTTGGCTGCGGCAGGCGAGCCGATCTTACCGAGCGCATCGGCCGCCGTGGCGCGGAGGCCCCAGAATTTGTCGTCGCGCAGGGCGTTTCCAAGGGCGCTAACCACTTCGTCATCATTCTTGATTTTCTCAAGGGCCGAGACCGCGTCGGCGCGATCGGCAAACTCGCCGGCATTTTTCAACTGATACAGCCATTCCTTCTTTTCTTTATGGAATTCGGCGGATTTGAGGATATTGTCGCCTTTGTCGAAGAGCACCATGAGGGGGGCGGAGTCGGCGGGAAACGTAAAGATCTGCTCGGCTTTCGAAACCGTGACGGGATAGAGTTTGGGACCGGAAGCCGTCGTGATTTCCACGTTCACAGGGACGTGGAAGATGCCGACGCGGCCCTCGACCTTTTGTGTTTGCTTCACGGTCAATTCCACTTGGTGCTTATCGCGGTCGTGGGAATAGCCCAAGTCAAATTTCGGGGCGCCCGCGCCGTACAGCCATTGGCTGAAGAATCGATCCACATTGACATGTGACGATTCCTCGATGGATTTGGCCAGGTCGGCGGTAACAACGTTTTTGCCGCGATTGGCCTCGAGGTAGTGCCTGAGACCGCGATAGAAGGCGTCGTCGCCAAGCTGATACCGAAGCATGTGCAGCACCCAGCCGCCCTTGGTGTAGGCGTTGCCGTCGAATTCGCTCGAATCTTCGAAGTCGTAACGTACGATAGGTTTGTCGAACAGATTGGGCTGCGAGAACCATCCGCGTCCGCCCTCCCAACGCTCGAAGTCGGCCTGGTCCTTACCGTAATGCGCTTCGGTCCAAACATTTTCCATGAAAGTGGCGAAGCCTTCGTTGAGCCAAATGTCGCCCCAGTCCTTGCAGGTGACTAGATCGCCGAACCACTGGTGGCCGAGTTCGTGGGAGATAAGGCCGTCTTCGTCGGTGAGCATTTCGGCGGCGATTTTCGGGTGATTGAGGGAGCTGCTGGTGTTTGTGGTGGCGCTGGAATTTTCCATTCCGCCGGCGACGAAGTCATCGACCATGACCTGCGCGTATTTTTCCCAGGGGTATTCGACGCCGAGCTTCTTGCTGAAGAGATCCATCATGGCCGGAGTGCGGCTGTAGTTGACCGAAAGACGATCACCGCGGCCCTTCGGCGCGTAGTAGGTGACCGGCACGCCGCGCCAGGAATCTTTGACCTCCTCAAATTCGCCGGCGACAACGGTGATGAGGTAGGTGGAGCTGGGAACGGTTTCGCGCCAATCCCAGGTTTTCAGTCCCTTGCCGGCGTCGGCAACACTGAGGAGCTTGCCATTCGACACGGTCAGCCAGGACGCGGGAACGGTGAGGATGGTTTCGGTGGTCAAACGGTCGTTCGGGTAGTCGTAGGTGGGCAGGTAATAGCGCGTGTCTTCGGATTCGCCCTGCGTCCAGATTTGGATGGGGCGGTCGGGATAGTCCTTGTCGGGAACAACGAAGTACATGCCCTTGCTGGGTTTGCCTTCGTAGCGAAGGGAGACGTCGAATTTCTCTCCCGCCTTGGCGCCGGCTGGGAGAGGAACGATGACTTTCTCGACGGTGGTTTCGAACTTCACCGGGGATTTGTTGACGGTGACGTTCTCGATGGTTAGGCCGACGGAGTCGAAAGCGATTCTGGTAGTGCCGTCGCGGACAATGGAAAGAGTGTGCGTCACGTCGCCAAGAACTTTTTTGTGTTCAAGGTCGAAGCGCAGGGCGATCCGAGAATGCTCGAGATCGTAGGTGCGGGAACGAGCGTACGGCTCATCGCCCGGAAGCGGCGACGCCACAACGAAGACAGCCAGCAACCCAGCAGCAACGCCCAGGCGATTTGTTGTGCACAGGGAGTGAATGGTCATTCTTCTTGGCTCCTCCTGAACCTTATGTCCTCCCCGTTCGAGCGCGGGGATGACGGCCGAGATGGTCTCGGAAGCGACGAACGGGTAATCCGTGAGCCTGGCCTCGGCGAGTGGCGAAGCCAAAGCGGAAAGCTCCCGGTTAGCACAAAAGAGCCATGAACTTGGAGAACCCGCCGAATCGATTGTGCTGCAGCGGGAACAAGGTACTTTTCCGGGACAATCGGAGTTTCGTCTCCCGTCTTTGTGATGGAGGAAAACGACCCTTGCGTTGCCCATCCGGGAACGGGCGCAGCGGGTGCCAACCGAAATGGGGCGAAGCGTCTGGGAAAAAGGGCAGGTTCGAAATGACCGGGCATGGTGGGCATCCAGGTTAGAGCAGGCTCCTGACAAGACCGCCGTCCACAGCGATGGAAGTGCCGGTGATATAGCTGGCGCGCTCGGAAGCTAGAAAGGCAACCACGGCGGCAAATTCCTCGGGCGTGCCGAGACGCCGTGCAGGTATTTCGCGTTCCCAGCTGGCGAAGACTTCTTCGGGCGTCGAGCCGGTACGCGCGGAAATGCTGGATGCGAGGCCGTCGAGGCGCCCGGTGCGCGTGTAGCCGGGACAAACGTTGTTCACGGTAATACCCTCGGCGGCGTAATCGTTGGCAAGCGTGCGGGCCAGACCGGTGACCGCGGCACGCACGGAATTGGAAAGCAAAAGGCCGTTGACCGGCTGCTTCACTGCCGACGAGGTGATGGTGATCAAACGTCCCCATTTGTTCTTCCGCATGTACGGCAGAGTTTCCCTGGCAAGAAAGACCGCGCTCATCAGCAGTTGCTCCACGGCAGCGCGCCAATCTTCCGGCTTGGTGCTCTCAAAAGAGTTGGACGGAGGGCCACCAGAATTGGTGACACAGATGTCGAGCCGGCCAAAGCGGGCTTCCACCGCGGAAACGAACGAAGCAACTGCAGCAGAATCCGTGACATCGAGCGCCTGATGAAAAACCTCGCGGCCCGTGGATTTGCGGATGTGCGCGGCGGTCTCAGCCAGAGTCGCCGGAGTACGAGCGCAAACGGCCACCTGAGCGCCTTCGCGGGCGAGTTCTAGAGCGACAGCACGGCCCAGTCCTTTGCTCGCGGCTGCGACGATGGCGACGCGCCCAGTGATTCCCAGATCCATTCGGAGCACCTCGTCCAAACTTGTCATCGTCTCGCAAAACGGCGGGGAGCGTCAATGCCGAGTCCGGCAAGAATTTTGTTTGCGCGATGCGTGGCAGGGCACTAAGATGCAGGCAATTCCATCCTGGCTGGAGCGGCACCCTGCCCTGGGGGGGTCGCGGGAGGCGTCTAATGCGAAAGATCAAATGGCTGGCGGGCGCAGCAATCCTGTTGAGTGGCTGCAATATATCCGTCGCGCAACAAATTGGAAGGTATGTCCCGATCCAGGCGGGCTCCGACGTGGATCACGCCTTAAACGAAATCAACTCGACGACAGACCCAACACAAAAGCTGGCATTGATTCAAAAATTTGCCGACGGGCCCGGGAAGGAGGGCAACTATCCCCTCGTAGCGGACGGCCTTTTTGTTGATTATTATCTGAACCAAAAGAACTACGACAAGGCCTTCGAATACGGCGACAAAGTCTTTGCTCAGGATCCGGACAGTTTTCAGAACGCGATCAACATGGTGAGAGCTTCTGCGGAGAAAGGCGACCTGGACCGGCTCACCTCGTATGGAGAAAAAGCCGGCGCGATTATCCAACGATTCAAAGCGTCGGCCGCGCCGGAAGGCACACCGGCAGCTACCTGGGATGAGCAGAAGACCCGCGTTCTCGAAGCCAACAAAGACAGTTATACCTATGTCCAGCAACTGGTGTTCAGCGGCGTGTATCAGGCGAAAGACCCAGCGAAGCGGGCAGCGCTGCTGGTGAGGTTCGCGAAAGCATTTCCGGACTCGGTGTTCGCCAACCAGGCTCTAGGCGTCGCGGCTACAGCCTATCAACAGGCACAGAACACCCCGAAAATGCTGGAGGTGGCTAACGGTTTGCTCGCGAAGGACCCGAACGATGTAGGGATGCTGCTTCTGCTTTCGGATTACTACGGCGAGAAGGGCGAGCAACTCGATAAAGCCGAGACGTACGCGAAGAAAGCCATTTCCGGGCTGCAGACCGCCGCGAAGCCCGAAGGCGTGACCGAGGAGCAGTGGACACAGCAAAAGGGGCTGCAGAAAGGATTGGCTTTGAGTTCGCTCGGGCAGATTAACATCGAAAAGAAGGAAAACGCGCAGGCGGTGGACAACCTGAGGGCGGCGGCGCCATTGCTGAAGGCCGATGACGGAAGCTACGCGCGCAATCAATACCGTTTGGGATTTGCGCTGCTGAATTTGAAAAAGAATGCGGAAGCGAAGGAGGCGTTCACGCAAGCAGCTTCGGTCAATAGTCCGTACAAGGCGTTGGCACAGGAAAAGCTAAAAGGTCTGGCGCCGCCGGCGCGGCGCAAAGTGTCTTAGATTGCATGTTTGCTTTGCTGAATCGGAGAGCGCAGGCCGCGCATCTAAGAGTTCTGAGGGAGGCGCGGGAAGCAAGAGGTCGATGACAGAGAGTGCAACGTTTGGTGCAGGATGTTTATGGGGAGGTGAACCGGCAGGGTCCCGATTTCGGCACTCAGTACCGCACCGCGATTTTCTTTCATACCCCGAGCAGGAAGCGATTGCGAAGAAGTCTCGCGAGGCTGTGGAAGCCAGCGGCAAATTCCGGCGGCCCATTGCGACGGAAATTACCGCCGCAGGAAAGTTCTACCGCGCGGAAGACTATCACCAGAAGTATTTGCAAAAGCACGGAGTCGCTTCCTGGCATTTCTAATCGATCTTCCCGGTGTGCGGGGCGAACCAGCCTCGCCGCGATCGAGCAGAGTAAAAGAATCGCTAGAATTAGCTCACAAACCCGGTGAATGGGAAAGACTTAGCCTCACAAACCAGCGTGCACCAGGTGCTCTAGGGCGACCTAAGTGCGATTCCCTGCCGGTCGTGAGTCGGGCGGGGATCCGGGAATTGCGCCGAGCTCAGTTTTCGGCGGCCACGGCCTTTGCCGTAACGGGCTGCGGATCGGCGAACTGCAGCCAGAAGCCCATCATTTCTTCATCGCTTGGCTCGCCCCAACGAACTGCCTTGGACGGATCGGGATTCAAAGGATTGCTCCTGGAGTTGTCGAAATAGGCGACCGTCACGAGCTTGGTGCCTTTGGGCAGCAAGAACTGTTTCTGCAGAAAATATGTCTCCTGCCAGCGGAAATCATAGTGCGGCACGTCCAGTAGCACCTCTTCATGGCCATCGGGATAGATCGCTTTGGTGGTCATGCTTTTCCC
>Ga0182033_10000310_pt1 | contig 23030 bp, 19 predicted proteins | sample tim00Cox0000000H_FD_125968 | JGI IMG/M metagenome (GOLD analysis project Ga0182033, IMG submission 125968) | Lab enrichment of tropical soil microbial communities from Luquillo Experimental Forest, Puerto Rico - timezero.00C.oxic.00.000.00H | ecosystem: Environmental > Terrestrial > Soil >...
CAGAGCGGCGAGCGTACCAACCGCTCCCCCAAATTGCAGCACCAGACAGCGATTTCCCGTTTCCTCCAGCCGCTGGCGATGCCGGACGAAAGCGTCGAGCCACGCCGCAATCTTCACTCCGAGGGTAGTGGGCAACGCATGCTGCATCCAGGTGCGCCCGGCGATCAGAGTGGCACGATGTTGTTCGGCCAGTGTGGCAAGCGATTCGACCAGCCCGTTTAAATCGCCCTCGAGCAATTCGAGCGCTTTCCGCAACTGCAGGACCCGGCCGGTGTCGACGGCATCCTGGCTGGTCGCGCCCCAATGCACAAAGCGCGCCGCTTCCTTGTTCTTCGCGGCAACCAACGTGGTTAGTTGCTTCACCAGCGGAATCGCGAGATTTCCGGCCCGCGCCGCGCCTTGCGCCAAAGCGGCGTGATCGAACAGCTCCGCTTTACATTGAGCCGCAATTGCGGCTGCTGTCTCGGCCGGCATTACGCCGGCGCGCGACTCCGCTCGCGCCAGCGCGGCCTCAAAATCGAGCATCCCTTGCAGCGTCGCTCGATCTGAGAATACCGCGTCAACCGCCGCCGACCGGAACAGGGAATCAAGCAGATCCATGCGATGAGTGTACGCTCCCGGCAATGGAACAGAAGCATTTCGGCCCAAAAGATGGAAACGTAGCGACGTACCTTCAGCGCGGTCGCCGCTTTGCCAATTTGCGGTAAAGAGGGTAGCGAAAACTCGCTTGACAGTCGAGACGCCTGTTCCTAACATCGCGCTTGCCGGAATGCGACAGAGCCGCTCTCTGACAGCGGAACATCGCTGCGAACCGGTATTCGCGCGCTTTTTCCTTGCTGTATGGACGAGCTTGTTCACCTCAATCGCCGCAAACTCCTCAAGGCTACAACTGGCTTCCTCGCTGGCCTGGTCATCCCTGGAGGTCCATTGGCCAGGATCGCTCGCGGCCCCGCCTGGGCCGTCGACCTGACCTCGCTCACTAGCGCAGAGGGCGCGACGCTTTCGGCCATGGCGCGAACCCTGATGCCCCATGACAAGCTCGACGACGCGGCTTATGCTCTCGTGATTCGGGCCATTGACGCCGACGCGAGCAAAGACGAGAAACTTCTTAAGACCCTCCGCGAAGGCATTGCCAACCTCGGTCCGGACTTTGCAAGGAACCGAGAGAGCACACGCATTGACGTGCTAAAGAAATTCGAATCTTCGCCCTTTTTCCAGACAATGCGCCTGAGAACCGTCCAGATCCTCTATTCCTCTTCTTTGGCCTACGCCTACTTTGGCTACGAAGGCGAAGCATTTTCAAAGGGCGGCTATCTGCTTCGCGGCTTCAATGATTTGCGCTGGCTGCCGGAAGTGCCGCTAGAAGACAGCGGTACCATGCCGGTTGGCGGTGACTCGCGGGGAAATTAGAGATGGCGAGCATTGACCTTCGTGACGGCAGCCCTGTGGTTGTCATCGGCTCCGGCGCGGGCGGCGCCACGCTCGCCCACGAATTGACTCGCCGCGGAATCAAAGTCGTTCTGCTCGAGGCGGGCAAGCGGCAATCGCTCGAAACATTCTCCCAAGTCCCCAGCGAAGCCTTCGGTCAACTCACCTGGCTCGACCCTCGAACGCAGAGCGGCACCTGGGGCGTGGCGCGCGACTTTCCCGCTCTCCCTGTGTGGCACTGCAAAACCGTCGGGGGCACTACCGTCCATTGGACTGCGTCCTGCCCGCGGCTTCAGGCGTGGGAGCTCCGCGCAAAAACGATTTACGGCGACATCGCCGGCGCTTCGCTGATCGACTGGCCGATCTCATACAAAGAACTCGAAACCTATTTCGAGATCGCGGAGCGCCGCCTCGGCGTCACGCGCCGCAACGGCGTTCCTGGTCTGCCCGCTTCGAACAATTTCAAAGTGATGTATGCGGCAGCGAAGAAGCTCGGCTACCAGCAAGTTCACACCGGCCATCTGGCGATCAATTCGCGCGCATTCGACGGGCGCAGTTTTTGCATTCAGCAAGGCTTTTGCGTGCAGGGCTGCAAAATCGGCGCGAAGTGGAGCGCGCTGTACACGGAAATTCCCCGCGCCGAAGCCACCGGCAATCTCGATCTGCGCGTCAAATCGACTGCCATTCGAATCGAACACGGAGACACCGGGCGAGTAAACGCCGTGGTCTATCGCGATGGCCAGGGCCGCGAACACCGGCAAAAGGCCCGCGCTGTTTGCGTCGCCGGCAACGCCATCGAGACCCCGCGGCTCCTGCTGCTTTCTTCCTCCCTAAAATTTCCGCAGGGTCTCGCCAACTCTTCCGGACAAGTCGGCAGGAACTACTGTCACCACATCACCGGATTCGTTTGGGGATTTTTTGAACAGCCTGTTTACTCCTGGCGCGGCGCGACCATCGCGGGCGTCGTCGAGGACGAACTCATCAACGAACCCAAACGCGGCTTCGCCGGCGGTTATCGCATGGAGCTGGTCACACTCGATCTGCCAACCTTTCCTCTCGTTGGCCTACCCTACGGTTGGGGCCGGGACTTCACTTCCATTATCGAAGACTACCGGAACATGGCGGGCATGTTCATCAATGGCGAGGACCTCCCGCGTTCCGACAATCGCATCACCCTGGACCCTATTGTAAAAGATGCATTTGGTTTGCCCGTGGCCCACATCCACGTGGACGATCACCCTAACGATCAAGCGCTCCGCAAGCATGCGCAAGCACAAATGTCCAGGATGTACGAGGCGATTGGTGCTAAGCGCATTGTGCTCGGTCCTACTCCACCGGCAACGCACAACATGTGCACGGCGCGCATGAGCGCAGATCCGCGCAACGGCGTAACGAATGCATGGGGCCAGACACACGACATCAAGAATCTGTTCATCTCCGACGGCAGCGTCTTCGCTACCGCCGGCGCGGCGAATCCCACGCTGACCATTGTGGCTCTGGCGCTGCGCCAAGCAGAGTACATCGTGCGCGAGATGAAAGCGCACAACATCTAAGCCGGCGGATTACAGAGCTCCTGTCCAGCGGAACTTGGTCGGAAACCCTATCCACGTTCTGTCGCTCGAGGATTCACAGCGGAGAGCTCACGCGCGACACCATCCCAAATATTCGCTGGAACGAGTACTTCGCCGCGGAATAGCGCACGAGCGGTGCGAATCAGGCTTGAGCGGACTACCTTCAAACCGCCGCTTCCTTCCTCCACCGCAATTTCAAGCAAGAACTCGCCGCTGGGATGCTCGACCGAGATCCGCTTCATGGGCCCTTCAGGAATGGACACAATGCCCCGGGCGACCGAACCGGGTAGCACACAGGCGGTTCCGACCGTCACCGCACCCAAAACTCCTATGGCCGCGTGGCATTTGTGCGGGATGAAGGTGCGCGTGGCGACGTGCCCCCCGCTCTGCGGTGGCGCGATCAAAGTCATCTTTGGAACAACCTTTGCGCGCACGTCGCCCAACCCCATGCGTTCGCCCGCAATAATGCGAATTTCTTCGAGACGAGCCTTGAACTTCTTATCGGCATCGAGTTCGGCGGGAGTCTCATACCCGGATTTCCCAAAATACTCGGCACGCAAGAGGGCCACAGGCATACCGTTGTCGATTAGTGTTGCCTCCATCCCGTCAAGCTCATCAAGCGAGCGGCCTGTTGGCAAGAGCGCGCCGCACACCGCGCCGGCGGTATCAAGAAAGTCGATACGGATTGCGGCCGAGGTGCCAGGCACGCCTGCAATGGTAGCTTCGCCTTCGTAGGTAACAACGCCGCTAGGTGTCGGCACGTGCGCGATGGCGACGTTTGCCGTGTTCACCATGTAGATTCTGACAGGCGTGACCGGATCGCGCGACACGACGAGACCCCGCTCAATCGCAAAGGGGCCAACCCCAGCGAGCATATTCCCGCAGGTGGGAGTCACATCAACAAGCGGCCGGTCGATGGAAACCTGCGCAAAGAGATAATCCACATCGGTTCCCGGCCGCCGAGAACGAGATACGATGGCCACTTTGCTGGTGAGAGGATCGGCGCCGCCAATGCCATCGATCTGGCGCACATCGGGAGAACCCATTACCGCGAGCAACACGCGGTCTCGCAACTCTTCATCGCTCGGGAGGTCGCTTGCGACGAAAAAGGGTCCCTTGGAAGTGCCGCCCCGCATTAGCGTACAGGGAATGGAAGCTTGCGATACCTGACCCATGGGGTCACCTCCCTTCACGCGTACTCCAGGCCAAGTTCCTTAACCTTTGCCCGCAGGCCGTAAATGTCCAAGCCGAGTTCCCCGCGCGCAAGGCGCTCACGAGTCGCTTCTTCTTTGCGAACCCTCGCCTCTGACGCGTCAGCGACTTCGCGCGCGACGGACCGCTTCACCACCACGACTCCGTCATCGTCAGCGACGATTACATCGCCGGCCTCGATCGAGGCGCCCGCGCACGCCACGCCCACGTTCACGGACCCCAGCGTAGCCTTGACGGTTCCTTGCGAGCTCACGGCGCGGCTCCAGACGGGAAACTTCATTTCTGTCAGCGACCGAACATCACGACATCCCGCGTCGATGATAAGCCCCTTCACGCCGTGCGCCCGCAGAGAGGTAGCGAGCAACTCGCCAAAATAGCCGTCTGTGCATGGGGACGTCGGTGCGACCACAAGGATATTTCCCGGGCGGCAGACTTCAACCGCAACGTGGATCATCAGATTGTCCCCCGGCGGCAGGGACACAGTGACTGCTGGGCCGGCAATTGCCGCCCCGGGAAAAATGGGGCGCAGATAAGGCGCGAGCAATCCGCAACGCCCCTGCGCTTCGTGAACCGTCGAAACGCCATACTTTTCAAGCGCCGCCACCGCATCTGAGGGAGGCTGCTGCACGTTCCGGACGACCACGGGTTTGTTCATCGCAGCTCCTCCGTAACTTGCGGAAACACACGCTGGTATGCTTCTCCGTACTTGATGTTCTTATTCGAGTTGCGCGAGGCCTGTGCGCCGCGCTGCAAGGCCACGCGCTCGTAATAATGCCAGAGATGTTCCTGAGCATTCATTTCCTGAAACGCTACGTATTTCTTGGGCCACACAGGAGTGATATCGAGCAGCACTTGCGGTTTCCATTCGCACTGCTCGGGTTGATGCGGCTCGAACAGGAAAACGGGTGGAGCGCCGATTACAGGCGTGCCCGGCTCGTGTCCGTGAGCCTGGGCCACGATACGAGCTTCCTGCGCCAAATGGGACGCAAGCGGATGGTCGAAATTATAGGGATCTTCGAGCGCGTGCGTGAGAATGAATTCGGGACGAATTGTCCTGTAAAGCGCCGCCAGTTCATAAAGAACGTTGTCTTGTGCTCTCATAGGGTAGTCGCCTACGTCTAAGAAAATCGTCTTCGCGCCAAGTATTTCCGCCGCGCGTGTAGCTTCCTGTTTTCGGTCGGCCTTAACCTTTTCCATCGTCATCCCAGGCTGCCGCCAGAGTTTCGCGGATTCGCCTCTTTCGCCGAAAGAGAGACAAACCACGGTCACCTCCCAACCGCGCTCGGCGTAGAGCGCGATTGCCCCTCCGGCTCGCCAGACAAAATCGGCGGAGTGCGCGCTTACGACCAGGGCCGTCTTCTTGTCAGACATGATTCTGCGCCTCTTAACTGTAGATATTAGAAAGGCTCGTGCGAGCGCTTGAGCAAGGTCGCGAGGTAACGCCGTCGCGCATCTGTCCCATGCCAGAGTCGCGTCATACCTTGGTGACCACTTCCACGGGAGGCGTGCCGTAGGTGTGAAACGATTCAATCGTCTTGAGACCCCATGCCTGACCTTTCTTGCGTTCCGCCTCGCTCCAGCGAATCGGCTTCCAGTCCGGGGCAAGAATCAGCCGCGCGCCCGAATTCGAGATTTCCACGCGATTGCCGCCGGGCTCGTAGACATATAAGAAGAACGTCTGCTGGATGGCATGTTTGTGCGGACCGGTCTCGATAAACACCCCATTCTCCAGACAGATGTCTGCTGCTAAGAGCACCTCTTCCCGGCTGTTGACCGCGTAGGTGATGTGATGCAGCCGCCCCTTGGTGCCCGTATGGTCGCGTGTGTAGGCAAAGTCGTAGCTCTTGTTCGTGCAAGTCATCCAGATAGCCGCTTCCGAGCCGTCATCCATCACGATTTGCTCGGTCAAGCGAAAGCCGAGGTATTTCTCGAAAAACTCGCGATTAGCCGCGATGTCCACGGCGAGACCGTTCCAATGATCCAGGCGGCGCACGTTGATGCCGCGCGCCGGGAACCGCTGCGCCTGGTTTTTCAGCGCTGGACGCAACTCGGGTGGCGGTTGATACCACTGTGTTTCGTTATAGAGCTCGATCTTATGCCCGTCCGGGTCTTGGCAGAGGAATGCCGGGCCGTGCGCCAGGTCACCGCTCGTCCAGCCGATGTCGAAGCCCGATCCTCTTAAAGCGGCTACGCGGCGTTCGAGCGCTTGCGGGCTGCGGGTACGATAAGCCACGTGGCCCAAGCCTGGCAGCCTCGACGCCGTGAGCTTCAAGGAGTGGCGCTCATAGTCGTCATACGCATGCAAATAAACGGAGTCGCCTTCCCGGCCAGTTTCCGTCATGCCCATCACGTCGACAAAAAACCGCAAGCTCTCTTCCGGTTTTGGCGTCAACAATTCCAAGTGCCCTAAATGGGCCACGTCCATGAGCGGTTCGTTGTGCATGCGACACCTCGGTGGGAGAGTTTCCTTCCGGAGGCGGCCCTTAAAGCGGTCGACCAGATTAAGACGCAGCAAACTGGAGTGACTGGAGAGAGACTCCGCTCACGCCTGTGCCGTGCGCCAGCCTTTTGCATAAGTTTCCCGTACCGCTTTGGAGTAGGGAACAGGACTCACAATGGCGCGCAGTTCCAGTTGCCGGTGACGTTCGACCGTCGTCTTCCTCGAGCCGCCACCCGCTTCCCCCCAGACGATTCTGACTTCTGCGCCCGTTTGCACTTCCGCGTCCACGACTCCAAGCGACAGCATCGACCGTTCATTGTAGCTATAGCCGCTGAACATCGAAAAGCCCGCCGTTTTTCCGCCGCGTACCACTCTGTCGTAGGACGCCGACGCATAATTCGATAGCGGCAGGTCAATAGACTTGTAAAGGTCTTCTGGCTCGAACATGGACGCGAACACTTTGACGACATCCGCGGAGTTCCAAGCGAACGTTACCTTTTTCCGTTGTGGCTTTCCGGCCATTTTCTCGAGTGCTTCCCTGCCAATAAAGTCGTGGTCGAATTTCACGAATGGCCCGTAGCCCAAAGCGTACGGGGTCAGGTAGTAGTCTTCGATGTTGTGGGAGTCGAAACTACCGCCGAGCGAGCCGGTACCCTCATAGCTCGTGGCTGGCAACCACTGTCGGTAAGCTTTCATCTTCTCTCCCGTGTAAACCGCCGGAAGTGGCGATGGAATCCATCCGGACTCCAGCGTGTTGGTGGCGTACGCTCTCGAGCCTACTTCGCGAAGACCAAAGTCCTTGCCGGCATCCACGATTGCGGCGCGGATTTCCTCGCGTTCTTCGTAGGGTCCCCAGATTTCCAATCCGGGGGCGCCCGCCATTCCGTGTCGCAGCGCTCGGACCTTGCGTCCGGCAACATGGATGACTTCCGTGTGGAAAAATTTGATTTCCGGAAGCGGCACTCCGTTCAATTTCTCGAGAATCTGCGGAGCATGGGGACCTTGAATTTGGTAACGGTAGCAAGTGCGCATGACCGCTTTCCCTTTAGGGTTTGAGGGAGATCTGTCATCCTTTTGAAGTGTGACTTTATATCCGCCGGTCTCTCCGTGGAATTGAATCCAATTGGCAGCCGGCGCGCGCCCAACGAACACCAGTCGATTCCCCTCGAGATGGAAGAGAATGCCGTCGCCAATCACGTAGCCATCGTAACTGCAGGGGGCGAATTGTTTGGCTCGATTGACCGGAAAATTTGCGAAACTGTTGGTGGCGAGATAGGAGAGCATTTTGAGCGCGTCGGGACCTTCTACGTAGACGTTGACCATGTGGTGAGACTGGTCAAAGAGAACGGCAGTCTCCCGCCAGGCGCGCTGCTCGTCGCGCCAATTGGAGTATTCGGCCGGAACCACCGGATAGACGTACGCGCCGATCTGCGAATGGCGCAACAAGGACACAGGGTTCCCGACGGCTTCGAGCAGATCCTCGAGGCTTTTCTCTGGCATCCCGGCTCTCCCGGTGACAAAGCGCGCGGCCCCTGGCAAATGCGCTGTTCAGCATACGGAACGAGGTCCTATTTTGCAATCGTATTCAGAATGACCTCGTTCGCACACTTTTCGGAAATGAAGTCCAACAGAGGAAACGCCCAGGCAACCTCAGGCCGTAGACAAACCGAGGAGCTTCACCGCATTGCCCTTCAGAATGAGCGGCCGCACATCGTCCCGGATGGAAATCGTTTCGAAATCGGCGAGCCAGCGGTCCGGCGTGATGAAGGGATAATCCGACCCAAACAGGACTTTGTGCTTGAGACGGGAGTTCGCATACTGAACCAGCGTGGGCGAAAAATATTTCGGCGACCAGCCGGAGAGGTCGATATAGACATTCGGTTTATGCAAACAAATGGAAATCGCCTCGTCCTGCCAGGGAAACGAAGGATGCGCCATAATGATGGGCATTCCCGGAAAGTCCACCGCCACATCGTCGATAGGCATCGGATTTCCGTACTTTAGCCGCACGCCCCCGCCCCCGGGCATGCCTGTGCCGATGCCGCTGTGTCCGGTATGAAAGACCACCGGCAAGCCCGCAGCGGCGAAAACTTCGTACAGCGGGTACGCCAGGGTGTCGTCCGGAAAGAACTGTTGCACCGGCGGATGAAGCTTCAATCCGCGGACGGCTCCAGCGGACACCAGCCGCTTTGCCTCCTCAACTCCTTCCTGCCTGCGATGTGGATCGATGCTGGCAAAAGGAATGGCGATGTCTCGGTTGTCCGCAGCAAACTTCACAACCTCTTCGTTTGTGACACGCCGCCGGCCGGTGAGCCGCTCGTCGACGGCAAAAACCACAAAGGCGATTTTTCGCGAACGATAATAATCCGCCAAAGCGCGCGGGTCGCGTGGCGCTCCGCTCTCGCCGAAATACTTTCTGGCCGCCGCGTCCGTGGCCGTAGCGTCGCCATCCGATTCGAGATGCACGTGCACGTCAATAGCGCGGATGGAGCCAACATCGATTTGTGGCGGCGAGGTCATACGATTCTCCAAACGGCTCTTGAAACCCAGGCTCCGACAGATTGCCTAGACAGCTCGTCTCATCAACCCGCGGGTTTTCGACATGGCTTCGCAAGCGACCGCAACGAATGCTCAAAAATCTTGAGGCGAAGCCGGCGCAAAATGATTCACGGATTAGCGCGCTTCCATTTATCGCCCGCATCGGTGTTGTTGTTCGACGATCTGTCGAATCCGCGGTCGAGCGGGGCGCGGCTTTTCTTGTTGTTTAGGTGCACGAATTTTTTCAAGAGACTCAGAAAAATTCTTTGTTCTTCTTTGTTGAGTGACAGCAGCAGGCGCCGGTTCAGCACCTGGCCTAATGGTACGAGCTTTTTCAGAAGCGCGGTTCCCTCCGGCGTGAGTTGCAGCAAACGAAAGCGTTTGCTTTTCACCGGCATCATCCGCCTGACGAGTCCACGCTCTTCTAGCCGCACCGCCAGGTCTGCCGCCGTGGAGGTATCGAGAGCGCAAAACCGCGCTAGCGTGACCTGGTCAATTCCCGGGTGGTCCTGAAGAATCCGCAGTACAGCATACTGAACGGGTGTCACTTCGTAGCCCATGGTCGAATAAAACATCGACACGGCGATCTGCTGGGCGCGACGAATTAAGTGTCCAGGCTGGTCGTAAACATCGGTCGATAATTCATCCTCGCGTTGGCCGGTGCTGCTTGATGACGCTATCAGGCGACGATCCCTGTTTCGTCCTCCGGCCAGGTTTCTTTCACTCAAGAAGCTCTCCTCTGACTCCGAGCAGCTTAGGCAGCTTAGCACAGCCCTTGCCGCAGCAAACTTCATCGACTAAACTTCGGGGCCTTGAGTACACTCAACGACGAGCGAGCTATCCAGAGCGCGCCCTTGCGGCCGGTGCGCTTCTTCTCGCCCGACGTTGCGCTCACCCGCCGGGACGATGGCGCCTACCTTATGCGCTCGCTCGAGCCGCTGGCGGACTACGACAACCGGATCGGCGACTGGCTGGACCGCTGGGCGGAGAAAGCTCCCGACCGTACCTTTCTCGTTGAACAGACAAACAGCGGCGAGCGAATAATCTCGTACAGCGAAGCTCACGAGGAAGCGCTGGCTCTTGCCGAAGGCCTTCTCAGCTACGAACTTAGTCCGGACCGGCCGCTTGCGATACTCGCCACAAACAGCATCGATCACGCGCTGGTCATGCTGGCGGCACTTTACATTGGCATTCCCATCGCACCGATCGCACCTGCCTATGCACTGCAGAGCACCGACTACAAAAAGCTGTCTCACAGTTTTCGGCTCCTGACTCCAGGGCTCTTGGTAGTTGAAGACGGCGCGCTCTATCGCCACGCAGTGGAACAATCGCTCGAGCCAGATATCCCCACCATCGCGCTGCGGAATGCGTCACCGAAAATGCGCACCGTTCGAGCGCTGCGTGGTGAAGGCAGCCGGCGGGACGCCGTGCGAGCAGCCGCCGTCCGGGTTGGCCGGGAAACGATTGCCAAGTACCTCTTCACCTCTGGCTCAACCGGAATGCCCAAGGCGGTGATTAACACCCACGGAATGATCTGCTCCAATTCCCAGATGAAGCGGCAAGTTGCGCCCTTCCTGGCGGACGAGCCGCCAGTCATGGTGGACTGGGCTCCCTGGAACCACACCGCGGGTAGCAACAGCAACCTCAGCATCATTCTTCACAATGGCGGCACGCTCTATATCGACCCCGGAAAACCGACACCTGCATTGTTTGGTCTGAGCCTCGAGCTGTTGAAGCGAGTATCGCCAACCCTTTATTTCAACGTGCCCCGGGGCTATGAACTATTGATTCCCCACCTCGAAGCCGATCGTGCACTGCGCGAACACTTTTTCCGGCGTCTCAAGTTTCTCTGGTATGCCGCGGCTTCGATGCAACCGGCGACCTGGTTTGCGCTTGAGCGCCTGGCAGTCGAAACGGTGGGGCACCGAGTCCTAACGGTCGCCGGCCTCGGCATGACCGAAACGAGTCCCATCGCACTGTTCGGCAACGTGCACGCAAGCGGACCTGGAGTGGTCGGCATACCTGTCCCAGGTGTAGAGCTGAAGTTGATACCGCACGAGAATAGCTTTGAGATTCGCTACCGAGGACCCAACGTCACTTCGGGGTATTGGCGAGATCCCGAAGCCACAACGTCGGCCTTGGATGAGGAAGGCTTTTTGCGCTCGGGTGACTTGGTCAGCTTCATGGATCTCGAACGTCCCAAAGCTGGTCTCCGCTTCGATGGCCGGATTCATGAAGACTTCAAGTTAAGCTCTGGCACCAAAGTCAGCGCCGGAAAGCTGCGGCTGGACGCGCTCGATGCTCTGCGACCACTCGCCGAGGAGGTTGTGGTTTTGGGAGCTGACCGTAAAGACGTCCGCATCCTTGTCTTTCCCGACTGGGAGGTATGCGCCTCAACGGTGGGCCTGAATCATGCTGTTAAACCGGCCGAGTTAGCTGCCGACAAGGCGCTCCGGGCGATCTTCGAGGAACGTTTGGCGCAACTTGCTCCCGCTGGAGCCGGCAGTTCGAGCCGCATCGTCGCGGCGTTGCTTGTCGAGGTCCCCCCGTCTAGCGCAGCCGGCGAGTTGACGGAGAAAGGCACGGTCAATAGTCGCGCGCTTCAGCGCAACCGCCCCGAACTGCTGGACATCCTGTTCGGTGATCGTGACGAAAGAGTATTGCGGATTGATTCCCAAAACTTGGGGAGTTAGCATCCCTGGACATAACCCGAGCTGACCTATTGGGGTGTAGCGATGAGCGCGAGCGTCAAACCTACGGGCTTTCCCCTTCCGAGTTCGCTCCAAGTCGTACCGGGAACCGAACGCGCTCAGGCCGCCTACCCCTATTACATGCAGTTCACAAAGGAAGATGACGAGCGATTCTGGTTCTACAACTCCATGCATTTCCCCGAACCGATGAGCCCTTTCGACGTTACCACCGCAGAGGCCGCCTACTGCGCTTTGGGCGCGGCGAACACGCGCGTGCACTGCCTGCCAACGACATTAGGCATCGACTACCGGATCATCAACGGACGCATCTATATTGGCGGCAACGCCGTAACCGATGCGGCCGAGATTGCGCGTCGCACAAAGGAATTCGAGCAGCGCGCCTTCTATTACTACGCCAATTGGGAGCGCTTGATCGCGCAATGGAAAGACAAGATGTTGGCGTTGATTCGCGAGGCCCAGACCTTGCCCAAGCTTGCGCTCCCCGAGTTCGAGCCCTTGGAGCATGTCCACGCCGGCCGCGGCATTGCCTCAAACCACTATCTCCTCGATGTCTACCAAAAAACTCTGGAAGGCTACTTCCGGATGTGGCACTACCATTTCGAGTTTCTGCTGCTCGGTTACGGCGCCTATCTGACCTTCTTCGACTTCTGCAAAAAGGCCTTCCCGGAGATCAGCGAGCAGACCGTCGCGCGCATGGTTTCTGGCATGCAGGCCGAGATCTTTCGTCCCGACGACGAACTTAGAAAACTCGCCAAGCGGGCCATTGAGCTCGGTGTCGATGGCGTTCTGCGGGAGGGCGCATCGCCGGACGACGTCATCAAGGCACTTGAGCAACTCGGCGAACCTGGCAGAACCTGGCTCCAGGAATTGGCGGTCTCCCGCGACCCTTGGTTCAACATCAATGTCGGCGACGGCTTCTATCACTACCACCGCTCGTGGAACGACGACCTCTCCCTTCCCTTCAGCGCCCTGCCCGGCTACATCGCCAATGCCAAGGCTGGTGAGCGCATCGAGCGGCCCATCGAGAAACTGATGGCCGAGCGCAAGGAGCTCATCGCGGATTATCGCGAGCTCCTAAACAATGAGGAAGAACGCGCTGCCTATGACCAGATGATTGCGCTGGCGCACCGCGTGTTTCCGTATGTCGAGGGCCACAAGTTCTATTGCGAACATTGGTATACCAACTTGTTCTTCAACAAGATTAGAGAGTTTGGCGCCCTCCTGGCAGAGCATGGCTTCTTCGAGGACGCTGAGGACGTTTTTCAACTGACACACTACGAGATTGAGGCAGCGATCATCGACCTGATGACCGCGTGGTCGAGCGGCTCGCCCCCTCGGGGCCCCGCGCGCTGGCCCGCCATAGTCGAGGAGCGCAAGGCGGCAATTAAGGAATGGGCCGAGCACGAGACTCCGCCCGCGCTCGGGCCGGTCCCCGAAGTGATCGACGATCCCGCCATCGTGTTGCTTTGGGGCATCACCCGCGAGCGCCTCGATGGGTGGCTGGCTGCCGGCGGTCAAGCGGATTCGAGCGAAATCAGGGGGTTCGCGGCCTCGAGTGGCGTGGCTGAGGGCGTGGCCCGCGTGGTGAAATCGGTGGAAGAGATAGACCGTTTGCGCTACGGGGACATTCTGGTTTGCCGGGTGACCAATCCAACATGGGCGCCAATCTTTCAGAAAATTGCTGCGGCGGTGTCGGACATCGGCGGCTCGATGAGCCACGCTGCCATTGTTGCGCGCGAATACGGGCTGCCCGCGGTAGTCGGGACGGGCACGGCCACGCAAAAGATCAAAGACGGCCAGCGCATTCGCGTCGATGGAGGCCGTGGTGTGGTGACCATTCTCGAATGACGTAGGGCCGCAGTCGCGGGGAGCTCAAGGAAAAAGCATCCCATGTTTACAACGAAAACGCCGGCTCCGATAGCCTGAACAGGTTGCCATGCGCTCATCCGAAAGCATCAGCTGGTTTGCCGATGTCACCCTCAGTGATCGCCCAGCAGTTGGCGGCAAGGGCGGCTCGTTGGGTGAGCTGGCGCACGCCGGAATAGCGGTTCCCCCTGGCTTTGTCATCCGCACGACCGCCTTCGAACGCTTTATCGCTGCCCTGGAAGAAGACGGCCCAATCCGGGCGGGCGTGGCAGAATTGGAGGGTCACGATCTGAATGGCATCACCGCTGTTTCCGAAAATCTGCGCGCGCGGCTGGAACAAGCGCCATTGCCAGATAGTGTGCACAGGGAGATCGTCGGGGCACATACTGAGTTTTGCGGCGAGAACAACTGGCCACTGGCGGTGCGCTCCTCGGCAACCACCGAGGATGCCGAAGACCTCAGTTTCGCCGGCCTGCAGGACACGTTTTTGTGGGTTATGGGGGCCCAGGCAGTTTTGAATCGCGTACGCTCCTGCTGGGCTAGCCTTTATTCCGTCCCGTCCATCGCGTATCGCCGCAGCCACAGAATACCGGAAAACACCGTGGCGATGGCTGTCGTTGTGCAGCGCATGGTCGAGGCGCGCTCTGCGGGCGTGATGTTCACGCGCAGCCCGCTCACCGGGGACCGCTCGGTGGTCACGATCGAGGCGACTTGGGGCCTGGGCCCAGCGCTGGTCAGCGGCGAGGTCACGCCGGATCGCTTTGTCATTTCCAAAATAACCGGCGAAATCTCCGTGCGCCACATCTCGGACAAGCACATTCAGCATGTGCCCGCCGCTCGAGGCGGCACGCGCGAGGTGGACACGCCGGAAAATCTTCGCCGCGAGTCCTCCGTCAGTGATCAGGAACTGGCTGCTCTGAAGGACATCGCCCGCAAAGTTGAGCGACATTACGGCCAGCCACAGGATATCGAATGGGCCATTGACCGCTCCGGCGAAATTCTAGTGTTGCAAAGCCGGCCCGAGACAGTCTGGTCGGCTAGGGACCAGACCCCTGTCGCCAAACCCGCAGACAACCCCCTCCTGCACGTCATGAACATTTTTGGAGGCCGCCGTTGACTCTCACGGCCAAGGATGTAGCCGAGATTATACAGCTGCTTGAGCAATCGTGTTTCGACAGCTTGTCGCTCGAAATGGACGGCATGAGGCTCAACCTGCAACGCGGCTGCACGGCGCCCGTGTCCGAGACCCACAATGATGCGGCGGCCGAAACAGCGTCAAGCGTCCCTCCGCCGCCGCCGTCCGCAAAGGCCAGGCCACCCTCAAAACCGGGCCTCTTCGATGTCACCTCTCCCTTTCTCGGTATCTTTTACCGCGCTCCAAAGCCAGGGCAGCCGCCTTTCATAGAGGTTGCTTCCAAAGTAGAAGAAGACACGGTGATCGGCATCATTGAGGTGATGAAACTGATGAACTCCGTCCCCGCCGGTGTGAAGGGCGAGGTTGTCGAAATCCTTGCCGAGAATGGCGCGCTGGTCGAATACGGCGAGGTTCTGTTGCGTGTGCGTCCCGAGGCTTCGCCTTGACCATCCGCCGCATCCTCATCGCCAACCGAGGCGAGATCGCCGTCCGAGTGATCCGCACCTGCCGGGCGCTCGGCATCGAGACCGTATTAGCTGCCTCGGAAGCCGACTTGGACTCCGCGCCCTCGAAGCTTGCGCACCGTGCCCTATGCATCGGGCCGGCCCACCCGTCCGAAAGCTATCTCAAAGCCGACACTATCGTGCAAGCTGCGCTGGGCGTGCAGGCCGACGCCATCCATCCAGGTTACGGCTTCCTGTCGGAACGTGCTGCCCTGGCTAGACTCTGCGAAGAGCACGGCCTGATCTTCATCGGTCCAACATCAGGCCAGATCGAAGCCGCAGGTGACAAGCTCCGCGCGCGAAGCGAAGCAGAAGCCGCTGGCGTACCGACGCTCGCTGGTGACCCGGTGGAAACAATCGGTGAGGCCCTAGCGCTCGGTCGCGAAATCGGCCCCCCTTTCTTGATTAAGGCTGCTGGCGGGGGTGGCGGTCGCGGCATGAAGAAGGTCGACCGTCTGGAGGATCTACCCGAAGCCATGGAGCTCGCCGCCGCCGAGGCAGGCTCAGCCTTTGGCGATACACGGCTCTACTTGGAACGGTTCATCACCCGTGCGCGTCACGTAGAGGTCCAAATCTTAGGAGATGGCCAAGGCAACGTCGTCCATCTCGGGGAACGCGACTGTTCGGTCCAGCGCCGCTATCAAAAGCTGATTGAAGAAACGCCGGCTCCGGCTCTCTCTGAAGAGTTTCTTTCTCGCATCCGTGCCGCCGCGGTCGAGCTCGCCGAACGCTTGGCCTATCGCAGCGTCGGAACGGTCGAATTCCTAGTCGATCTGGAACGAGACGAGTTTTACTTCCTTGAAATGAACGCCCGAATCCAAGTCGAGCACCCGGTCACCGAGGCCGTGACCGGCTTCGATCTTGTGGCCGAGCAAATTGCCGTCGCGAATGGTCAAGAACTGCGTCTGCAGCAACAAAATATCCGGCTCGAAGGATGCGCCATCGAGTGCAGAGTGAACGCCGAAGACCCCGCCCATAACTTCCGTCCCAGCCCGGGCACCATTCGCTCAGTCGTTTGGCCTTCTGGTGAAGGAATCAGGGTCGATACGCATATTGGCCCCGGCGCATGCATCCCGCCCTTTTATGACTCGCTGATAGCCAAAATAATCGTCCGCGCCGCCGACCGTGCCTCAACCATCGAGCGCCTCCGCCTGGCCATCGCCGCAACACGCATCGATGGCGTCGCCACGAATCTTCCTTTCCACGCCGAGATATTGGCCGATCCCGAGTTTGAAAAAGGCGGTGTTGACACGTCCTACGTGCCCCGATTCCTGGAGCGGCGCCGCGTCCTGCTGGAGGCCTGACCGATGGCTAACATCCAGCTCGTTGAAACCTCGCTGCGTGATGGCAACCAGAGCCTCTGGGCAGCGTTAGGGATCGACAGCGCCAAGACTCTAAGCGTCGCGCCAATCATGAATCGAGTAGGTTTCAAAGCCATTGACTTCACCACGTCCACGCACATGGCCGTTGCCGTTCGCTACAAGCGCGAAGACCCTTGGGAGCGCATCCGCCTGACCGCCAAGGCAATGCCAAACACGCCGCTGCAGTTCCTTTCCACTGGCTTCCGCTTTATCTCCTGGGAGACGGCAAATCCCGAGTTCATGGCCCTGGCATTCCGAACCCTCGTGCGTAACGGAATTCGCCGTTTCGCGCTGGCCGATCCTATGAACAATGCCGATTCCAACCTCGCCTCTGCCCGCATGGTCAAGGAGGCCGGCGGCCAATACCTCGTCGCTGCTTTGGTGTTTACAGTGAGCCCCATCCACGATGATGCTCACTACGTTGCTCGCGCTCGCCAGCTTGCCGCCAGCCCTCACGTAGACGCTCTCTATCTTAAGGATCCCGGCGGCCTTCTGACGCCGCTGCGTGCCTCCACGCTCATTCCTGCGATCAAAGCAGTGATTGGCGACAAGCCTCTCGAGCTTCATTCCCACTGTACGATTGGCTTGGGTGAATTGGTGTATATGAGCGCGCCGGAATGGGGAGTGAGCGCTGTGCAATGTGCCTCAGGTGCGGCCAGCGATGGAATTTCCAACCCGCCTTCCGAGCGAGTGCTAGCCAACCTGCGCGAGTTCGGTCATCAAGTGGATGTGGACGACCAAGCTCTCGCCGAAGTGGGGCGCTACTTTACTCGCTTGGCAGAAGCCGAAGGATTACCGGCGGGTCAACCACAAGCCTTTGACGCAGGCTATTTCCACCATCAGTTGCCAGGGGGAATGGTAGGCACCATGCGACGACACATTGCGGAGGTCAGGCTTTCGCACCTCGAGCCCGCGGTGATCGAAGAGCTGGGCCGCGTGCGCAAAGAGCTGGGCTGGCCTATCGTGATGACGCCGTTCTCTCAATTGCTCTTAGCCCAAGCGGTCAGCAATGTCACCGCCGCGGAGCGCTATGGCACCGTGCCCGACGAGGTCATCCGTTATGCCTTGGGCAGGTTCGGAAAACCGAACATCCCCATCGCGCCGGAGGTGATGGACCGCATCGACTCCTTGCCGCGCACACGCGAACTTCGTCAGGAGCCTGGGATGCCGTCTCTGGCCGAACTGCGTCGTCGCATCGGATCCCATCTCTCCGATGAGGAGCTCCTCCTTCGCGTCACGATGCCAGCCGAGCAGGTGGATGCAATGAAGGCTGCAGGTCCTGCGCCGCAGACCTACGATCCCGACGTGGTTCCCGTAAAGAAGCTGATCCGGTATCTCTGCTCCCGCCGTGACATCTCACACATCTCCGCGGTCAAGCCAGGTTTCCGGCTGGAAATGACCAGCCGATCAACTTCGCCGGGGGCCACCGTACGAGGATGAGCGGTTCACGGAACAGCTCGAAAAAGTCTTTGGGAAATGTTGAGGGTTTCCTGTTTGATCTTGATGGCACGCTCGTCTTAACCGACAGATCCCTGGAAGGCTACCAGTTGCTGCCCGGCGCCATCGAGGTGCTGACCGAGCTGAAGGCCCGCAGTATTCCGTTCGTGGTGTTCACAAACGGGACCGCCTATCCTGCAGCCGAACAAGCGCCCAAGCTGCGCGCACTTGGCCTGCCCATCGCTGACGAGGCATTGCTCACTCCGTCCAGTGTCGCGGCGGATCTGATGCCCCGCCGAGGGGTAAAGCGGGCCCTGGTTCTTGGAACCCCCGGCGTCGCTCGTGTCCTGGCGGAGGCCGGAATCCAAACCCTCGTCACCGGCCAGGACGGTGCCGAGGAAGCAGAGGCGGTCTACATTGGCTGGCATCCGGACTGCTGCATGAAAGACATCGAGGCGGCCATCAGGGCCATTTGGAACGGGGCCGAACTCTACGTTGCTTCGGACGTTCCGTTCTTCGCCACGGCCGGCGGCAAGGCCATGGGCTATTCCCACGCCATTGCCACTGCCGTGCGCAAGATGACACGAGCGCCAATGAATCTCACCGGCAAGCCTTCCCTTCACGCGCTGCGGTTTGTCGCCCGAAAACTCGGCATTCCTATGCGCAGAATAGGCGTGGTGGGGGATGATCCGCTTGTGGAAATGATCATGGCTCGCCGCGGGCGTGCCATCGGCTTCGGAGTCACCACCGGCATTTCCAGTGCGCGGGATTGGAAGGGCCAGCCGCTCAGCAGGCGGCCACACTGCGTATTGCGCCGTCTTGGCGAACTTCTGCGGCTGTCCGCGAGACCCTAAGGAAAAGCCCGCGCGTAAATTTGCGCATTTGCGTGAGCATATCACGGCAAAAAGCGGCGCCCGGATTCTGTTTGCCTATGGCATTGCTGCACCTCGGTTCCCAGAAACGGGGCTACCAATAGACCCAAATCGGAACTCGGATACGAATCCGAGTACTATCCGCCGGGATTTGCGATATTTACAGAGACGTCTGGGGCAAGGGCGGTTGGGGGACCGTAGTCTAGCTGCTTATCTATTCTTGAAAGAAATGGTGGCCGTCGGTTACCAAAACGCTCAAACGAACAGACCTAGATCCTATTCGTAACGCAAGACGACCATGGGATCGACGCGGGAGGCGCGACGCGCGGGGATGTAACTGGCCAAGATCGCAACGACACCGACCAGAAGCACCACGACTAAGAGGGTGGCTGGATCGTGCTCACTGACGCCAAAGAGAAGGCTGCTGATCAGCCGGCCAACAAAAATCGCCGCGACGAGGCCCGTGACAAGGCCAAGAACGACCGGAACCAAGCCTTGACGAAGGACCATGCGGGTCAAGCGCCTCAGGTCGGCGCCAAGGGCGATGCGAATGCCCAATTCCTGACGGCGTTGCTCGACGGAGTATCCGACCACGCCGCAAATGCCCAGCGAGGCCAGCACCAGGGAGAACACGGCGAACGAGGCGGCCAGAAACATCGGGAAACGGCGGGCGTCCACGGATTGGGACACAATTTGCGTCATTGGGTGCAAGGACGTGATAGGCACATCTGCGTCGATGCTGTGAATCAACTGGCGAACGGCGCGAGCAGAGGCAGCAGGATCGGTGGCAGTGCGGAGAACAAAAGAGGCGGAAGAAGGTACGGAAATGGCATTAAACCAGTAGGGAACGTAGACCATCATCACGGGAGGCTGGTCGAGGCTTACCGTGTGAATATCACCGACCACGCCGACTACCTCGGCCGGGACGTCTGGACCCCATTGGCTGATGCAGATTTGGCCAACGGCGCTCTTACCGGGCCAGAAGCGTTCGGCAATGTTCTGCGAGACCACAACGACCTTTCGATTCAAATCGGGTGGCCCAAAAATTCTGCCTGCCAATAAGGGGATGCCTATTGCAGAAAAATAATCCGGGCTAGCGGGGCGATAGTTGGCAATGGGAGTCTCGGCGCCCGACGCGGGCCCGCCAGGAAGACGAATGCCAGTCACGCTTCCCTCACCGCCGAGTGGAGGAATGCTGACCCAACCAGCGGCACGAACGCCGGGCAGGGATTCCATGCGCGCCAGCGCGCGGTCGTAGAAGTGCAAGCGAAGCTCTGGTTGAGAATAGCTTTGCGGGGGAAGATCGACACCGGCCACAAGGACGTTCTGAACCGCGAAACCTGCCTCTCCGCGGAGGAGCCGTCCGAGACTGGCAGTCAAAAGCCCGGCAAGAATCAGGAGCAGCGTGGTCAATGCCACTTCCAAACCAACCAGGCACTCGCGAAGACGACGGGTACGGCGGCTTTCGGTAGCGGCCGCGCTGGCGGACTTCAGAACATCGACCAGCGCGAAACGCGTAACCCGCCAGGCCGGCAAAATACCGAAAAGACAGCCGGTGGCAATCGAAGCGCTCAAGGCAAAGGCCAACACACGTGCGTCAATTTGCACTTCATCGAGCCGCGGAATGGTCACCGGCGCAAGATGTACAAACCATTTCACTGCGAAGACAGCAATCCACACACCCAGCGCTCCACCTGCAAGGCTGAGGAGGAACGTATCGGTAAGCATCTGGCGAATGACGCGGGCGCGCGTTGCGCCGAGAGCCACGCGAATCGCCGCTTCGCGCATGCGCACGGGAACACGCGCCAGGAGAAGGCCAGCAAGATTGGCGCACACGATCAACAAGACCATGCCCACCGCGCCAAGAAGAAAAATCAGGCCGAGGCGCGCCGGTCCGAGGACTTCCGCTTCAAGTGGACGAAGCACGCCGAGGAGATCCACACCTTGGTTTGCCTGCTTGGCGATTTGCGCTTGAACAACGTTCAATTCAGCAAGCGCCTGCTCCGGACTGACACCGGGTTTAAGACGCGCGACGGCGTCGAAATCGAATTCGCCGATCAAACCCTGCTCATAAGATTTTGGACCGTTCAGCGGGCTGAAAAAAGCCAGGCGGACCGCGCGGTTTGTGCCTCCCAAGGCAGCAGGAAAACGAAACGACGCAGGAAGGATGCCAACGATTTCGTGAGGGACGCCATCGAGGACAATGCTCCTTCCGAGCGCACTGGGATTGCCCTGAAAGCGCGCACGCCAGAAGGCGTCGGTAAGGATGACCACGTTACCGCGGTCAGGCTCGTCTTCTTCGGGAAGAAATGTTCTGCCGAGTTCGGCCTGCGTGCCGAGCACATCGAAAAGATTCGCGGAAGCACGAACTCCGCGGATGATTTCGGCTTCGCCTGTTCCGGTTAGGCTTGCGGTAGTCGATTCGGCAATGGCCACATCGGCAAAGGAATGAACCTGCTTTTGCCAGATGCGGAAGTCGGGCAAGTTTGCGTCCAGTATGGGGGCAAACTTTGTCATCTGTGGCACAATCTCGCGCACCAAGTAGAGTTGCTGCGGCTCACGATAGGCGAGCGGGCGAAGTAGCGCGCTGTTCACAACGGAGAAGATGGCGGTATTGGCGCCGATGCCGAGGGCGAGGGTAAGGACCGCGACGGTAGCAAATCCCGGCGATTTTCGGAGTTGGCGGAGTGCGAAGTGGCAATCCGAAAGGAGTGAACGAAGCCAATTGTCCATCCGTTCGTGGTGAACCATCCAGGCATTCTAACTCTAAGAGACGCTCGCCGTTGGCCCGGACTTCCGGAAAAACTTCAGGCTGGCACCACCTCGTATCAATGCGGCTTGAATGTCTTCCCAGTCTCAAGCAGCGTCTTCAGGCGGGAAAGAATACGTGGCCACCCATCGGCGCAGGCAGTGTAAGTGGGGTCGTCCTCGGCCCATTCGTCATGTGTCACCGTGACTTGGGTGGCTTCGCTCTCGGGCACCAGTTCGATCGTTGCGCGTGAGGCCTTATCGTTTTGGCCCATAATAAAGGTGTACTGAAAGACTTTTGGCGGCTCAAATCGCAGGACCTTCCCGCGAACGAAGGTCATGGTCTTGCCGTCGGGTCCCGCGCCCACCCATGCGAGCAGGCCACCGGGCTTGAAGTCCGCCTGAAGTTCAGCGCCCGCGAAGATGATTTGGTTCGACTCCGGCGACACAAAGCCTTCCCACACCTTCTCCGGCGTGGCGGCAATATAGAAGACATATTTAAGCGGTGCTTGATGGGCCATGACTGCTCCAGGCTCTCCAGCGCCATCTTATACCCACAGGCAAAAACCCAACAGGCCCTGCCGCTGGCTAAGTCTCACCTGGGTGATTTTCTACGGCGCGCATTGAGCGAATCCACGGCAGAAGCTAGAGCAATGCGCAGACAAATGACTGAATCGAGACAATTCCGTGACAAATTGCTTTTCGGACCTCCCTAGGCTGATTGCACCCACCTCGACGTGGCCGGTCCTCGTCCTTTCACTCCGGAGGAACCGGACGCCGCACCGCGTCCACGCCGAAAAGCAAGGAGAAGCAAGCCATGTCCTTTCGATCCAACTTGGCTGTGCGAGTCGGGTTGAGCTTCAGCCTGCTAGTGATAATCGCTCCTCTTGGTGGTGTGTCCTCGAGTTTGCCACCCACTCAGGGTACGCCAGCCAACATCTTGAATAAAATGTCGTTGAACTAGAGGGATTGGCCATGACAAACGGAATCCGAAAATTGTCTCTGGTACTGGGTTTTGCTCGTGTTGCGATCTTGTTAGTTTTTGTACTCATGATGATTCCGGTCGTCGCTAGAGTTTCGGCGGCGGATCATCCGTCCCCGCCACCGCCCTCGACCGGCTCCTCTTTCGCCAGAGCCTACAGTGTCCCGTACAGTTACTCGGTGGCCGAGAGCATCAGCCAAGCGAGCAGCGGTGGTTTCGTTGTGGG
>Ga0182033_10000316_pt1 | contig 22747 bp, 20 predicted proteins | sample tim00Cox0000000H_FD_125968 | JGI IMG/M metagenome (GOLD analysis project Ga0182033, IMG submission 125968) | Lab enrichment of tropical soil microbial communities from Luquillo Experimental Forest, Puerto Rico - timezero.00C.oxic.00.000.00H | ecosystem: Environmental > Terrestrial > Soil >...
CTCGACGTTCCACACCTGAATGATGCCGTCGCTCGTGCGATGCGGAAAATGCGGAAACGACGGCGGCTCGCCGTCGCCGAAATAGCCGAAGATCAGGCCGAGATGCTCGCGGGTCGGATAGGTGCGAATCTGCACCTTGCGGGCAAAGCCTGACTCCTCGGCCGGCTGCTCGATGCACTGGCCGGCGCAGTCGAACTTCCAGCCGTGATAGACGCAGCGGATGGTGTCGTCCTCGACCCAGCCGAGATGCATGGGCGCGCCGCGATGCGGGCAGCGATTGTCGATCACCACCGGCGTGCCCGATTGGCCGCGGTAGAGCGTGTAGTCCTCGCTCATGATGCGGATCGGCTTGGCGTGTCCGGCCGGCAGATCCTGGCCGCGATAGAGCGCGTGCCAGAACTGGCGCATGAAAATGCCGCCGGGCGTGCCCGGCCGCGTGGTGGCGATATCGATGTCGGCTTGCGGCGCGGCGGTGCGTTCTCGCGCCGGCGGGCGATGTTCGACGAGCGTCATGGTCGTTGCTCCCTCGGAGCGGGCTTTTGTCGCCGACTATAGCACGGCGCTATTCGGCCTTAAGCCCCGCCGCCTTGAGGATCGGCCACCACTTGTCGATCTCAGCCTCGCGCAGCGCGCCGAGCGCCTCGGGCGTGCGCTGGTCGGCGTCCGGCATGTCGAGGCCGAGGTCGACCATGCGCTTCTGGAACTTCTCGTCGGCCATGGCCGTCGTGATGGCGGCATTGATCTTGGCGATGGCCTCCTTGGGTGTGGCCTTGGGCGCCCACAGCGCGTTCCACACCGAGGTGTAAAAGCCCGGCAGGCCGGCTTCGTTGGCGGTCGGAATTTCCGGCGCGGCGACGATGCGTTTCTTCGCCGTCACGGCGTAAGCCTTGATCCGGCCGTCGTGCACCAGCTGCAGGAAGCCGCCGGTGGTGGTGCACATGAAGTTGATCTGGCCGCCGAGCAGATCCTGCATCGCCGGCGGTCCGCCCTTGTAGGGCACCAGCTGCCACTTCACGCCGAGCGTCTTCTGCAGCACGAGGCCGCACAAATGCTGCATGGTACCGGCGCCGACCGTGCCCTGCAAAAGCTTGTCGGGATTGGCCTTGATCCAGGCGATCAGCTCTTCGAGGTTTTTCGCCGGCACGTCGTTGGTCGTCACCAAGAGGAACGGATAGCTCGGCAGCAGCGCCACCGGCGCAAAATCGGTGAGCGCGTTGTACGGGATCGCCATGGTGACCGGCGCGAACACCATGCTCTCCGAGTTTCCGAGCACCAGCGTGTAGCCGTCGGGCGCCGCGCGCGCGACGTGATCGACGCCGATGGTGCCGCCGCCACCACCGATGTTCTCGACCACGATCGATTGGCCGAGCGAAGGCTTCATGCCTTCGGCTAAGAGCCGCACCAGATTGTCTGTGACGCCGCCGGCCGGGTAAGGGACGACGATGGTGAGGGGACGGGAGGGAAAGGTCTGCGCGTATGCAGGTGTGGCGATGCCCGCGAAAGCTGCGAACGCAACGACCAACAAGAGCGGCCAAGGTGTGGTCCGACCCGTACTCATTCCGCGCTCCGAAAAACCACAAATTCTCGATCGCATCCTGCGCCTTGTCGACCCTATCCCGCAACGTTACGCTTGCCGCAGTCAAGCGGCCGCAAAGCGCTGCGACACAACGGGGGAGGGCGTCATGGGGAGCTTTTTCGCCAATCGGTGGTGGATTGTGTTCGCTTGCGCCTGCGGGCTCTTGGTCGGCGCCGGCTCGATCCTGGTGTTCACGTTCGGCGTTTTTCTCAAGCCCGTCACCGAGGATCTTGGCCTGACCCGCGGCGATCTGTCCGCCGGTCTGGGCATCAGCGCTTGGTTCGTGGCCCTGTCGTGCCCGGTGGTTGGCTGGCTGATCGATCGTTACGGCACCCGCCGGGTCATGATCCCGGGCATCCTGCTGTTCGCAGTAGCGGTCGCGAGCTTCGGGCTGATGCCGGCGAAATCCTTGCCCGCCGTGCTCCTGATCTTCGCTATCGCCGGCTTCATCAGCGGCGTGCAGACGCCGATCCCCTATGCGGCCGTCGTGTCCCACTGGTTCGACCGCGAGCGCGGCATCGCGCTCGGCGTCGCCACCGCCGGCGTCGGGCTCGGCGTCGCGCTCATTCCGCAGCTCGCCGCGTATCTGATCGGTCACTTCGGCTGGCGCAATGCTTACTTCGGCCTCGCGTTCGCGATCATCGTGCTGGCATTCGTCCCGGTTGCGATCTTCGTGCGCGAGCCGCCATCGGTCGCCGGCAGGGGCGCGGACGCAGGCTCGGCGGCGCTGCCCGGCATCGAGGTCATGGCCGCACTCAGGACCGGGAATTTCTGGATACTGTCGATAGCATTCCTGCTCGGCGTCATGGCGATCAACGGCACCATCGTGCATATCGTCGCGTTGCTCACCGACCGTGGCATCCCGCTGCAGGCGGCGACCGGCGCGCTGTCGTTTGCCGGCATCGCCATCATCGTCGGCCGCATCATCTGCGGCTGGTGCCTCGACCGCTTCTGGGGACCGTATGTGGCTGCGTGCTTCTTCGTGCTGCCGATGATCGGCATTGCGCTGCTTGCCAGCGGCTGGGGCGCACCGGCACCGCTCATCGGCGCGGCGCTGTGCGGCGCCGGCATCGGCGCCGAGATCGATCTGATGGCGTTCTTCATCAGCCGCTATTTCGGGCTGAAGGCCTACGGAAAAGTCTATGGCCTGATGTTCATGCTGTTCAACATCGGCACGGGCCTCGGCCCGGCGCTGAGCGGCCGCGCATTCGATATGTTCCACTCCTACACGCAAGTCTTCATCGCCTATCAGATCGCGCTCGCGATCACCTGTCTGCTGCTCGTGCGGCTCGGCGCCTACGCCTATCCGCCGCGCACCGCGGCGCCGGCAGCGATGGTGCAGGCCGCATAAAAAAGGAAACTCACCGTCATGGCCAATCCGCAGCCGCCAGTCCTGTCGCTTGCCGAACGCGACCGCCGTTGGGCGAACGTGCGTGCGCTGATGCGCGAGCGCGGTTTCGAAGGCTTGCTGGTCGCGGGTTTCCGCGCCCGGGAAATGTACGAGACCTATATCAGCGACGACTACAACGAAGGCTGCGTCATCTTCCCGCTCGAAAGCGATCCGGTGGTCATCACTTGGGCCTATTTGCGGGTGATGCGGGCGCGCTGGTCGGCCGAGCGCGGCACCAAGCTCTGGGTCGACGACTACCGCGTCGCCACCAGCGGCATGGGCGTCGCCGAGGTTCTCCGCGAGAAGCACCTCGCCGAGAGTAACCTCGGCGTCGTGGGTTTAAGCTCGCAGGCGCCGACCGAAATCTACGGCGCTATCCCGGCGAACTTTTGGAATGAGCTGACCGCGGCGTTGCCCAAGGCGCGCTGGCAGGACATTTCCGAAGAGTTCAGCCACTTGATGCTCGTCAAAAGCGACGAGGAGCTTCAACAGGTGCGCTACGCCGCGCGCGCCGCGGAAGCCGCCTGCAAGGTCATCGCCGAGGTAGCGGCGCCCGGCGTTGGCGAGGAGGTGATCTTCGCTGAAGCCACCGCCGAGATGCTGCGCCATGGCATGGGCGTGCGCTATCCGGTGATCGTGATGAATTCCGGGCCGCACACGCTGTCGTGGGGCCCGCCGCGCTGGACCACGAGCGGCGAGGCGCCGCGCGTCCTGCAACGTGGCGACCTGGTGCAGGCTGAGCTGATGCCGCTGTGCGGCAATCAGGAAGTCCAGGTGCAGATGACGGTGGCGCTCGATCCGCTCGACGACACCAACAAGAAATGCGAGCAGGTGGCGCTGCAATCCTACGCCGCCGCCATGAAGGCCCTCAAACCCGGCATCACCTTCGGCGATCTGCTCGCCGCCATGGAGGAGCCGCACAGGCAGGCCGGCTGCTGGGGCTATACGCCGCTCGTTCATTCGGTCGGCCCGCATTTCCTCGCCGGCCGCACCCAGGTCAACCTCGACAAGATCGATCTCGGCGTGCGCTACGTCGGCGCCAACGCCGCGCGCGTCCGAAAGGCGCTGCTGGTCCCCGGCATGGTGTTCGCATTGGAGCCGAACGCCTGCATCGGTACCCACCGTGTCAATATCGGCGGCACCGTGATCGTCACCGCGACCGGCTGCGAAGAGCTCAATCACATTCCAACGACGGTGACGCACAAGCAGTAGCGACGACGTGGGCACGCTTCGCTTTGCTCACCCTAGGGAGCTTTGCGCAGCCACACCTTGTTGTCGTGGAACGCGGCGCCGCCGAACGGCGCGATGGCGTCGGAGCCGGTCAGTGTATTGATGCCGCGGCCGTCGGGATAGGCCGAGTTCGGCCACAGCGACTCGGCGATCAGTACGCCGCGGCGCACGCCGTCGAAAATCTTGGCATGGATGCGCACTTCGCCGCGACGGTTGCCGAGCACGACTTGCGCGCCGTCGGCGATGTCGAGCGCCGACGCATCCTCAGGACCGATCATCACGGTGGGGCGCTGCTCGCGGTTGAGCGAGCTCGGCGTCTCGGTGAAGGTCGAATTGAGGAAGCCGCGCGCCGGCGAAGTGGCGAGCCGGAACGGATGCTCCGCATCAGCCTCCTCGATCACCTCCCAGTGGTCGGGCAATATCGGGATCGGCGCCGACGGCACGTTGCGGTGCCAGCGACCGAACGGCACTTTGGGCCAGTCTGGCTTGAAGCGGAACTTGCCGTCGCCGTAGCCGAAGCCGTTGACATAGTGCGCGGTGGCGAAATCGGGCTGGCAGTCGATCCAGCGATTGGCTTCGAGATTCTCGATGGTGCCCCAGCCCGACGTTTGCAGCGTGCGGTCGATCAATTGCCGCGCCGTCAGAGCGAAGCCCGGATGCTCGGCGTTAAGCCGCCGCGCCAGCGCGCAGATCGCTTCGTGATTGGAGCGGCATTCGCCCGGCGGCTCGATCAGCTTCGGCCCGAGCAGAATGTATTGGCTGCCGCCGGCCTGATAGACGTCGTCGTGCTCGACGAACATGGTCGCCGGCAGGATGACGTCGGCGACTTTCGCCGTGTCGGTCATGAACTGCTCGTGCACGCACACGAACAGGTCGTCGCGGGCGAAGCCGCGCTTCACCACGTCCTGGTCGGGCGCGACCGACACCGGGTTGGTGTTCTGGATGAGCATCGCCGTGACCGGGCCGCCGCCTTGCAGCGCTTCCGCATCGCCGGTTAGCACCGGGCCGATGCGCGACTGATCGAGCATGCGGATCGCCGGATCGCGCCTGTCCGAGCCCTCGATCAAACTCTTGTCCCAATGAAAAATGTCGCCGTTGTTGTGGAAGGCGCCACCGCCTTCGAGCCGCCAGGCGCCGGTCACCGACGGAATGCAGCTTGCCGCGTGCATGTTGATGGCGCCGTTGCGCGACCGCGAGAAGCCGTAGCCGAGACGGAAGTAGGCGCGTTCTCTTTCGCCGACCAGCCGAGCGAAGTCCTCGATGGTCTCGGCCGGACAGCCGGTGATGCGCGACGCCCATTGCGGATCGCGCGTGCGCACATGCGCCTCGAGCTCGCGCGGCGCATCGGTGTAGCGCTCGAGAAACTCCCAGTCGGCTTTGCGGTCGCGGAACAGGCAATGCATCACCGCGCAGGACAGCGCGCCGTCAGTGCCGGGCCGGATCAGCACCGGCAGGTCGGCCTGCTCCATGGTCGAGTTCATGTAGATGTCGACGACGACGATCTTGGCGCCGCGCTCCTTGCGGGCGCGGGTCGCATGCGTCATCACGTTGACCTGGGTGTTGACCGCGTTGGTGCCCCAGATCACCACCAGATCGGACTTCGCCATTTCGCGCGGATCGGGCCCGGCGAGCTTGCCGGTGCCGGCGATGAAGCCGGTCCACGCCGGATTGACGCAGATGGTGGAGAAGAAGCCGGAATACTTCTTGGCGTGGCGCAGCCGGTTGATGCCGTCGCGCTGCACAAGGCCCATGGTGCCGGCGTAATAGTACGGCCACACCGCCTCGGAGCCGTGGGCCTGCGCGGCGCGCACGAAATTTTCGGCGACAAGATCGAGCGCATCGTCCCAGGAGATCGGCGCGAACTCGCCCGCGCCCTTGGCGCCGACGCGGCGCAGCGGCTGCGTCAACCGGTCAGGATGATGGGCGCGCTCGGCATAGCGCGCGACCTTGGCGCAGATCACGCCCGCCGTGTACTTGTTGGCCTCGGCGCCACGCACCCGGCCGATGGTATGGGCGTCGACGATCTCGACCTCGAGCGCGCAGGTCGACGGACAGTCGTGCGGGCAGGCCGAAGCGCCGATCTTTTGCGGGCGAATGAGCTGGTTCATGGCTTGATCGTACCAGCGCAGCACCGATCAGCGAAGCGGAAATCCGCCGTTTTTCCTACAGCTTGGCGCGCAGCCGCCGCGCCGCCTCGACCATGACCTTGAGCTTGGCGTGTGCCAATTGCCGGCCGATAGTCATCAGCCCGCAATCGGGCGCGAGCCAAACCTGCCGCGGATCAAGCCACTCGAGCGCGTCGCCGACGCGGCGCTCGACGGCCTCGACCGCGGGCACCGGCGAGTCGCCCGGATCGAGGCAGCCGAACATGACGATGCGGTCGCCGCACGATTGCAGCACCTTCGGATCGAAGGCGCTGCGGCCGAACTCGACGTGGAAGCCGCTGATGCGCGTCGCCATCAGTTGCGGCAGCAAATCCTCGTAGCGGTATTGATGCTGTAGGCTGCCGCCTCCCGGATACCCGTAGCAAAGGTGCACGATGGTCGGTACGGTGATGCCCTCGAGGCAGCGGTCGAGCGCCTTGGCGCCGTAGGCACGCACCTTGTCGTGGTAGCGCGTCATCGCCGGCTCGTCGATCTGCAGCACGGTGCAGCCGGCAGCCTGCAAATCGCGCAATTCGCCGTTGAGCGCGACAGCGGCGTCAAAGGCAAGCTCGGCCTCGTCCTGGTAGAATTCGTTCAGGGCGCTGTCGGCGACCGTCATTGGTCCCGGTACCGCCATCTTCAGCGGCCGTGTTGTATGCGCCTTGGCGAGCGTGAGATCGCTAACAGAGGCCGCGCCGTGGCGTACGATCTTCCCAGTAATACGCGGCACAAAGCGGTCGGCGGCGCGGTTGCGGTAGATGGGCTTGGTGACGAGGTGCTCGGTGTCGACGCCGTCCCACTTGCCGGCGATGTGAAAGATGAAGCCGGTGCGGCGCATTTCGCCGTCGGTGAGAATGTCGAGGCCGAGTTCTTCCTGCTCGCGCAGCGCGAGGATCGTGGCGTCGTCCATCGCCTCGGCGAGTGCCGCGCCTTCGAGCCGGAATGTGAGCTGATTGCGCTGTGTTACGGCGAGCCAGGTCGGCCGCGGGAAGCTGCCGACGCTGGTCGTGGCAAGCAGTGTGAAGGGCATTGTAATGTGACGGTGGCCGGTTGAAGTCTGCGAGGTTATGGACGATAGCACAGACCGGCGCCCCGGAACCGCGCGGCGCCGACGGGAGGACTAATCATGAAAGCTGCCGTTCTCGGCGAAAAGGGCGTCGAAGTTCGCGATGTACCGAGGCCCACGCCGAAGCCCAACGAAGTTCTGATCAAAGTCCGCGCCTCGAGCCTGAACCGCGCCGACACCATCGTCGCCGCCGGCATCCAGCACGGCCCGGTGGGTGGTGTCGGCGCTCGCCTCGGGCTCGAATGCTCGGGCGAGGTCGAGGCGGTGGGCAGCGAGGTCACGGGCTTCAAGGCCGGCGACCGGGTGATGGGCTCGGCGCCCGGCGGCTTCGCCGAATATACGGTCACCGATGCCGGCCGCCTGCACCGCATCCCCGGCAACAACATGACCTATGCCCAGGCGGCATGCTTTCCAATCGCGCTGCAGACTATGCACAACGCGGTGGTCACTGCGGGCCGACTCAAGCGCGGCGAGACGCTGCTCATCCAGGGCGCAAGCTCCGGCGTCGGCCTGATGGGCATGCAGATCGGCAAGCTGATGGGGGCGTCGATAGTGCTCGGCACCTCGACCAACGCCCACCGCCGGGCGCAGCTCAAGGATTACGGCTGCGATGTCCCGATCGACACCAGCAAGCCGGATTGGCCGGAGGACGTCAAAAAGGCGACCGGCGGCAACGGTGTCAACCTGATCGTCGACATGGTGTCGGCGCCGGTCGCCAACGGCAATCTCGCGGCCTGCGCGCTCCTTGGCCGCATCGTCAATGTCGGCCGCCTCGGCGGCACCAAGGGTGAGTTCAACTACGACCTGCATGCACTGAGACGTATCGACTATATTGGCGTCACCTTCCGCACCCGCACGTCCGAGGAGGTGCGCGACATCGTCAAGGCGATGCGCGCCGACCTGTGGCCGGCGGTGGAATCGGGCAAGCTCAGCCTGCCGATCTACAAGACCTTCAAGCTTGACCACATCGTCGAAGCGCTCGGCGTCATGACCGCCAACCAGCACTTCGGCAAGATCGTGATCGACGTGGCATGAGATGGTCTTTGCCCGTTCAGGCAATTGTGACAGTCCCAGCCAACGTTATCACCAAGCCCGGCTTGCTCCGCTGCCATCCGTCCGGCATAGCTTTGCGTATGGGCGATTCGGCAAAACGCAACGCCCCTATTCTCGCTGCCGGGGGTATTGTGCTGCGCGGCAACGTGCGGCCGCACTTCGCCGTCGTGCGGCTGCGCCGGGAGAAGGCCTGGGTGCTGCCCAAGGGCAAGCTCGAGCCGCGCGAGCATCCGCGCGACGCCGCCAAGCGCGAGGTACTGGAGGAGACCGGGCACGACGTCTCGGTGCACGAATTCCTCGGATCGATGTCGTATCTCGCCGAAGGCAAGCTCAAGATCGTGCAGTTCTGGCTGATGCGTACGGCCGGCCCGCGGCTGCGCGAGCTCAACGACGACATCAAGGCTGTGAAATGGCTGCCGCTGCGGGTCGCCATCGAGACGCTGACCCGTCCGCACGAGAAGGTTTTTCTCACCCATGTCGGCCCGATCGCGCTGCGGTCGGTCAAGAAGTCCCAGCGCGTGAAATCGCGCCGCTCGGCCGGCCGCGCGGGCAAAGGCGAGCGCCGCCGGCCATCCGGCGCGCCGGTCGGGCACGTGATCGCGATGGATTATGAAAACACTCGACCCAATGTCGTCAAGGCGCTGAGCAACTGGATTGGCCGCGTCAATCAGTCGGCGGTGCGCAGGGCGAGCTGATCAGCCCTTCTCCGTTTCGACCTCGTGGAACTTGGTATAGTCGAGCAGCAGGCGGCCCTTTTCCGACAAGCTGGTGATGTCGCGATAGCGGTGCTGCCACCGGATATCCTGCCGCGAATAAATCTGCCGCGCATAAAGCCGCTGCGCCGAATTGTCATCGACGCCGCCGACGTTCAGCACCAGCGCTCCTTCGGCTTCGGTAAAATTGTCCGCCGTCATGTCGCGGAGCGCGCTTGCCTCGTCGATGATGTGGATGAGCGTCCAGCTCAGCGAGAACATCGGGTGCTCGCTGCGATCGAGCTTGAGCTCGTAGTAGCGGCGAAGGACCTCGCGCTCCTTGGTGTGCTCCAGGCGAAACAGCCACAGCCGCGCGGTCGCCGCCGAAATCGTGTTGTGCCGCGCATTGGCGATGCGGATCATCAGCGTCGGCCGGCCGTTCAAGGTGGTGACCACCGGATGACGGGCGAACACGAAGCGCGCTTTCGGCTGCGAGAAACGAGCAAAGACGAGTCCGGTCATCACCGCAAGGAAACTCATGCCGGTGAAAATCTCGACGGTGGCGACCAGATGCGCATAGTCGGTCTGCGGATGCATGTCGCCGTAGCCGACGGTCGCCAGCGTCTCGATCGAGAAATAGAACAGGCTCAGCGGCAAATCTTTGCTAACATTGGCGATCGGGTCGTGGCCGAACCAGTAGAAGAAGGCGAACACGGCGTTGAGCACGATGAAGATCGCCGCCGCGCTGCCGAAAAACACCGGCCAATAGACGGTCAGCGCGCGGTGATAGAGATCGCCCCAGAAACCGGTACTGAGACCATGGGTCTCGATCTCGCGCTGACCGACCGTGATGAGGTGCGACTTGCGGTCGTTGCGCGGCTTGTTTGCTTTAGCCAATGAATGCGCCTCAATTCGTCATGCCCGCACTTGTTGCGGGCATCCACGTCTTCGATTCCCAGCGAACTTAAAGACGTGGATGGCCGGGACAAGCCCGGCCATGACGCGTACTAACTACGCCGCCGCCACCGCCGCATGGGCCTTGAGCCGCGGATAGACGCGACGCGCATTGCCCTCGAAGATCTTCTTGCGGTCGGCGTCGCTGATCGGCGCCTTGTCGACATAGCGTTTAGTATCGTCGAAGCCGAAGCCGGTCCGCGGGTCGTTGCCTTTCACGGCGCCGACCATTTCCGAGGCAAATAGGATGTTGTCGATCGGCACCACCTTGGTGAGCAGGTCGATGCCCGGCTGGTGATAGACGCAGGTGTCGAAGAAAATGTTCTCGCCCATGATCTCGGCGAGCTCGGGCTTGCCGTTGTTGAGCGCGATGCCACGGAAGCGGCCCCAGTGGAACGGCACCGCGCCGCCGCCGTGCGGGATGATGAATTTCAGCTTCGGGAAGGTCTTGAACAGGTCGGAGAGGATGACCTGCATGAACACCATGGTGTCGGCGTTGAGATAATACGAGCCGGTGGTGTGCATCGCCGGATTGCAGCAGCCCGAGACGTGGATCATGCACGGCACGTCGAGCTCGATCATCTTCTCATACAGCGGGAACCACGACTTGTCGGTCATCGGCGGCGAGTTGAAGTAGCCGCCGGACGGATCGGGATTGAGATTGCAGCCGACAAAGCCCATTTTGACGCAGCGCTCGAGCTCGGTGGCGGAGTTCTTCGGGTCGACGCCGGGCGATTGTGGCAGCTGGCAGACGCCGATGAAGTTCTTCGGATAGAGCGAGATCACGCGCGCGATCAGGTCGTTGCAGATTTGCGACCACTCGACGCTCACGCTCTCGTCGCCGACATGGTGGCCCATGCCGGAGGCGCGCGGCGAAAAGATGGTTACGTGGGTGCCGCGCTCGCGCTGCAGCTTGAGCTGGTTGCCCTCGATGCTCTCGCGGATCTCGTCGTCGGGCATCTTCAACGCTGCGCGCGACGGCATTGCGGTCTTGTCCTTGGCGTTGGCGGCCGCGGTCTGTTCTTTGCGGAAGCGGTGCAAATCCTTGGGCTCGGTCGTGTAGTGGCCGTGGCAATCGATAATCATGGCACCATCGCTTGCGTAGTTTTGAGGGTTCGGCCGGATGCTACGAGGCGTGGCGATATTGGTCAAACGGCTGCGAGCGGAAACTCGCAATGACGGACGGGACTCGCTAGGATGCGGCCCGCAAAAGGGGAGATCGAGGGATGGTTGAACTACCGCGCCTCAATGGCGTCATTCGCGCGCTCGAGGCCCGCCAGCACGCGCTGACCTGCTTCGCGCCGGCCGAGATCAACAGTGCCGTGGCGATGGTGACATCGAAGTTCGACGGCTGCGTGTTCGAGATGGAACACAATCCGTGGGACGGCCGGCTGCTCCGCGATTGCTTGCAATACATGCTCAATCGCGCGCAGATTGCTAAGACCGCGTCCGTTGTGCCGGGTGTGACGCCGATGGTGCGGGTGCCAGTGAACGGCGTCGAGATGGCGCAATGGCACGCCAAGCAGGCCCTCGACATGGGCTGTTACGGCATCGTGTTTCCGCATATTTCGACGGTCGAGGAGGCCGCCAACGCGGTCGGCGCTTGCCGCTATCCGCGGCTGAAGAGTGCGCCGCATTACGAGCCGGCCGGCATCCGCGGCGACGGTCCGACCACGGCGGCGCGCTACTGGGGTTTGAGCCAGCAGGATTATTACCAGAAGGCCGACGTCTGGCCGCTCAACCCGCAGGGCGAGATTTTCTGCATCCTGCAGATCGAGGACACCCGCGGCGTCGAGAACCTCGAGGCCATGCTCAAGGAGGTGCCGGGCATCGGCTGCATCCTGATCGGCGAGGGCGACCTCTCCCAGGAGCTCGGCTATCCGCGCCAGTACGAGCACAAGGTCGTGCTGGAGTGGATGAAGCGCATCGTCGACACCTGCAAGAAGCACAACGTCGTCGTCGGCCATCCGCACGTCGAGCAGGGCAATGTCGAACGCATCGTCAAGGAAGGCTATCGCTTCCTGATGTGCGCGCCGGTGCAGAGCTACGGCCACCTGACCGCGGCGCAGAAGGCGACGGGACGCGGCTAAGAAGATTCCTCCCCCGCAGGCGGGGAGGAAGCGTCACGGCGAAATGTTCGCCGCCAGATTTTCGAAGCTGCGGTCCTGGAGGTACTGGTCGAGCCCCCAGCGCTTGACCTGTTCCATCACCTCGTCGAATTCGGCGTGCGGGATCGTCTTATAGACGAAGCGCTCGCCGCGGCCGAAGCGAGAAAAATCCCAGGGGTGCGTGGTCTCGAATTCGGCCGGCACCGCGAGCTTCCACAGCGGCAGATATTTCTTGAGGTCCGCATCCATCGCCTTCTCGGCGCGGTCGAGCGCGCGGAGATAGCCGGTGACGATTGCCGGCGGCGAGCCTTCCGGCACCCACCACAGCGTATGGAACGTATCCTCGATGATCTTGCGCAAGCCCAGCTGCTCGGCCATCGCGATCTGCGGCGGAAGGAGGCTTGCCGCCTCGACCTCGCCGTCAAGCAGTGCCTTTAGCCGCGCGCCGAAGCCGCCGGTATTGATGGTCTTGATGTTTTCTAACGGCAGGAATTTCTCCAGCCGATAGGGCACGTTGAAATGGCTGCCGGCACGCATGCCGACCGCGATCGGCACGTCTTTGAGATCGCGCGGCTCCTTGATGCGCGAATCCGGCCGCACGAAGATCGCCCACGGGGAGTCGCCGTAGGCTTCGGCAACGAAACGTCCCATGCCCGCGCTGGCGTTGCAGATCGAGCCCCACACGCAGGCGCCCTGGATCACGTCGGTCTTATCTTCGGTATAGGGCCGGTCCTGCGGCCGCTGGAAATATTGCAGGTCCTTCCAGCTCGATTGCGTGCCGCGGAAGGTCTTCCAGTCGAATTCGACGTCGAGGCCCTCGGCGGCGAAGAAGCCCTCCTGCATGGCGACGAAATCGTTGAGCCCCATGCCCTTGGGAGCGATCTTCACGCGGAGCAATTCTCTGGCCATGGTCATCTTCCCGGGTTGGATGATGGTGCGAGTTTATCGCGGTTCCGGCGCGGAGCGCGAGGTCACTTCATGCCGCACCGAGCCCGCCCTTGTCCTCGATAAAGCGGGCTATTTCGTCAACGCCGTTGCCGGCGCGCAGGTTCGTGAACACGAACGGCCGCGCGCCGCGCATGCGCTTGCATTCGCGCTCCATGTTCGCGAGCGACGCGCCGACATGGGGCGCGAGATCGGTCTTGTTGATCACCAGGAGGTCCGAGCGGGTGATGCCCGGCCCGCCCTTCGACGGTATTTTCTCGCCGGCGGCGACATCGATGACATAAATCGTCAGGTCGGCCAGCTCCGGCGAGAAAGTCGCCGCGAGATTGTCGCCGCCGGACTCGATCAGCACCAGGTCGAGGCCGGGGAATTTCGCCCGCATGTCGGCGACCGCGGCGAGATTGGCCGAGGCATCCTCGCGGATCGCGGTATGCGGGCAGCCGCCCGTCTCGACGCCGGCGATGCGCTCCGGCGCGAGCGCGCCGGAGCGCGTCAGGTATTCGGCGTCCCACTTGGTGTAGATGTCGTTGGTGATGGCAGCGATGTCGTATTGCGCGCGCAGGCGCTTGCATAGCGCGTCCATCAGCGCGGTCTTGCCCGAGCCGACCGGGCCGCCGACGCCGACGCGCAACGGGCCGTGATCCGACGCCATGCAAAATCTCCTTATTGGTTAGTCTACAAGGCAAATCCGGTGCCGAGTAGCAAATAGCAGACCGCCGCCAACACAGGCATTGTCGGCGGCGCTTGAGTCGTTTACGAGACCGACCCGTCGTCAAGCCACAGCTGCCAAACCCCAGCTGCCAAGACCATGATAGCCAGCTTTCAGCCGGTCGACCTCTTCGCCATCGTGCTCGTGCTCGCGGTCGCGATCGGCTGCATTAATCACTTCTGGATCAAGCTGCCGCCGGCCATCGGCATGCTGCTCGGCGCGCTGGTAGTTTCGCTTTTCATCGTCTCCAGCGACCGGCTGTTTCATCTGCACGTGATGGGATGGTTTCGCGACACGCTCGACCGCGTGCATTTCTCGCGGGTCTTTCTCAATGCGGCACTGGCGCTCCTGCTGTTCGCCGGCAGCCTGCATGCAGACGTCGCCGAGCTAGACGGCGGCGTTGGATGATCCTGCTCCTTGCCACCGCGAGCGTCATCATCTCGACGCTGTGCTTCGGCGCCGGCATGTGGCTCGCCTTTAGCGTCATCGGCATGACGCTGCCGTTCATCTGGTGCATCCTGCTCGGCGCAATCCTGGCGCCGACCGACGCGGTCGTGGTCGAGAGTTTGCTCAAGCAGGTCGGCCTGCCAGACAATCTGCGCGCGGCCATCGTCGGCGAGAGCCTGTTCAACGACGGCGTCGGCGTCGTGCTTTTCCTGTTGGCGCTCGGTATCATCCAGGGCGAGACAACCTATGAATTCGGCCACGGCCAGTTGCTGATCGCGTTCGCCCGCGAGATCGGCGGCGGCGCGGCGCTCGGCATCGGCGCCGGCTGGCTGGCCGCGCACCTGATGCGCCGGGTACACGACGACGGTCTGCTGCTGTTGATCTCGCTTGCGCTCGTGCTTGGCAGCTATCGCATCGCCAACGTGCTGGAACTATCCGGACCCATCGCCGTAGTCAGCGCCGGGCTGTGCATGGCCTCGCCATCGCCGCGGTTCGGCATGACGGCGAAGACCCGCACCGTACTGGCCAGCTTCTGGACGCTCCTCGACCAGCTGATGAACACCATGCTGTTCCTTCTGGTCGGCTTACAGATTCTGGGCCTCGTCATTCAGCCGGCGGAGCTCATTCCGCTCGCCTTTGCCGTGCCGCTCGCGGTGATCACCCGCGCCATCAGCGTCGCGGTACCGATCGCGTTCGCGCGCGATGGTTTCCGCGACAAGACGCGCAATGTCGCTGTCCTGACCTGGGCCGGCTTGCGCGGCGGTATTTCGATTGCTCTGGCGCTGACGCTGCCGGCCTCGCCGTGGCGCAACGATCTTCTGGTGGTGACCTACGCCGTCGTCGTCTTCACCATCGTGGTGCAGGGCCTGACCATGCCGGCATTCCTGCGCGCAGCTTACCGCGGCAAGGAGGCAGCCTGATCGCGGGTCGTTGCGCCGCGCCGGGCTGCGTCGTTTTACGAACTTCAACGGCGACGGGCCGTGCTATAGGCTGCCGATCCAAAATCGGACGGACTTCGCCGGGAGGATTTCAGTGCAGGTCATCAGGCTCGTTCTCGTCGCGCTCGGCATCGTGCTCGCGCCGGCGCTGGCCGCGGCGCAGGATTACCCGAACAAGCCGATCAAGCTGATCGTGCCGTTTCCGGCGGGCGGGCCGAACGACGTCATCGCCCGCACCGTGGGACAGCGCCTGTCGGAGATCCTTAAAGCACCGATCGTGATCGACAATCGCGGCGGGCAGGGCGGCGTGATCGGCACCGACGTGGTCGCCCGCGCCGATCCCGACGGCTACACCATCGCCATCACCAGCTCCGGCGCACTCGCGATCAGCCCAAGCATGGAGAAGGTCGCCTACGACACGCTGAAGGATCTGGCGCCGGTGACGCTAGTGGCCAAGGTGCCGGAACTGCTGGTGGTCGCTAAGAACGTTCCCGCCAACAATCTGCAGGAGCTGATCGCGCTGGCGAAAGCGCAGCCGGGCAAGCTCAATTTCGCCTCCACTGGCCTTGGCGGCCTGCCCGACCTCGCCGGCGAATTGTTCAAGAACATGGCCGGCATCAACATCGTGCACGTGCCCTATCGCGGCGCCGCGCCGATCGTGACGGACCTGCTGGCGCAGCAGGTGCAGATGACCTTCCTCGACGTGCCGGCGGTGATGGCGCAGGTCAATGCCGGCACCATGAAGGCGATCGCGATGGCGGCGCCGGAACGAAGCTCGAGCCTGCCGAACGTGCCGACCACAGCGGAAGCGGGCCTGCCCGGGCTGCTTGCGGAAAACTGGTACGGCATGGTGGCGCCGGCAACGACGCCGCCAGCCATCATCGCTACGCTGAACAAAGCGACGCGCGAGGCGTTGAGCGATCCGAGCGTGATCGAGAAGCTGAAAGCCCAAGGCATGACGCTTGCGGGCAATACGCCGGACGAATTCCGCGCTCACATCGCCAGCGAAACAGCCAGGTGGGCGAAGGTGATCAAGGACGCCGGAATTCAGCCGAACAATTGATCTCTGCCCTGCTCACGAGCGGAACAGCCGCGTATACTGCGTCTCGTGACGCATGCTGGCGAGATCGGCTCGCAGCGCGGCCGATCCAACCTCGTCGAGGGGCGTTTTGATCGCACGCACGGCGGTCGCAGCGACGACGGGTTCGAGCGCCGCCAACACGCGCTGACCGTCGGTCTGGCCGAGCGGAACGAGGCGAACGCCGGCGGAAATCCAATTTGCCGTCTGCGCATGCAGGAACGCATGGAGCGAGGCATCGCCGCCAATGGCGTGGCCGGCGCAGACGACGCCGACCGCGACCGGCAGCGCCACCGCACCCGGCCACGCCGCTTCGAGCCGCGCGATCGCGTCGCAAGGCCAGGCGGCCCGCGTCGCGTCAAGAAAGGCGCGGCCCTGCGTCGTTGTTTCGAGGAGGCGCTCTTTCGACGGCACGAAGGCCGCGGCGAGCTCGGCCACGGCGCGCAAGGCCGCAGCGTCATTGGCCACGATCGCGCGGTAGGCGTGCACGAAGAACACGGCGTCGCAGAAGCCCGAGCCTTCACCGAGCATCACTGCGAGCCATTGCCGTAAACTTTCGGCGTCCTTGATATCGCCGGCTTCGACCGCCCATTCGATACCCGACGAATAGGAAAACGCGCCGATCGGATAGGCCGGCGACAGCCAGGCCATCAGCCGGTACAGCGCCGCGGCATCGACGTCTCCGTCCACAGGAGGTCGCGCGTCACACATGGAAGTCGCCGTGTGGATGATCGTAGGCGCCTCCCTCCGGATCGAACGGCGCCTCGATGACGCTGAGCCGCGCGCCCAGCCCGCGCAGCATGTCCGCGATGACATGGTCGCGGCGGATGCGCAGCCTGTCACCGACGACCTGCACGTCGACGTGCCGGTTGCCGATATGCCAGGCGAGCCGCGCCAGCGCGTGGGCGTTCGCCGCGGCAATCTCGATCAGCGGCTCAGCGCGGCCGGCGACCCGCACAATGCCGCCGCCGTCGAGCAGCAGGCCGTCGCCGTCGCGCAGCGCGGCGGCGTGCGGCAAATCGAGCAGGAAGGTGGTGCCGCGCTCGCCGTTGAGCACGATGCGGCGGCGATGGCGCTCATGGGCGTCGAGCGTCACGCAGTCGATCGCCTCGGCTGCGTCCCAGGCCCCGGCCGCCTTGACGGCGCGCGCCCGTTGCATGGGCGGGGAGGCGTTTTAGAAGTTCGCGGCGCGCTTTGCTTCCTTCGGCGCCGGTGCCTTGCCGGGCGGCAGGTCGTACATGCCAGCCGGCAGCGTATCGAGGAACGTCAAGACATCCGAGGTCTTCACGACGTCGGCATATTTTGCATTCATATCGCAGAGATTGATCGCGTGGCTCGCCTGCGAGCAGTAGAAGCAGCCTTCTTCGGCGAGCGCGATGCGGTAGTTCAGGCTGAAGGCGTCGAGCACGGTGGCGCGCACGCAGCCCGACGTGGTGGTGCCGGTGACGATCAGGCTGTCGCATTGTAGCAGCGTCAGGTAGCTCGCCATGTTGGTGCCGAAGAAGCCCGACGGCTTCTGCTTGAGCACCACGATGTCCTGCGGCTCCGGCGCGATCGGCGTGACGATCTCGTTGCCGTCGAGATTGGTGACGATGGTCTGGCGATCTTCGTTGCCGCGCGAGTTCTTCCACAGCCAGGAGCCGGAGTCCCAATTGTCGTCGCGGCGCACGCCGGTAGTGTATAGCACCGGCACGCCCTTGGCGTGGCACTTGTCGATCAGCGAGCGGATATAGGGCAGCGCCGTCCAGGCGTCCTCACCGCAGGAATTGCGCCAGCGCTTGATCGATTCCAGGATTGGCTCCGGGCGGTCGCCGCAGAACGCCCAGTTGACGTCGATGACGAGCAGCGCCGGCCGCTTGCCGAAGCCGCCGGCGGCGCCATAGCCGGACGTGGCGAACACCGCCTTGTCGCGCTCGGTGAGAAACTCGTTCCAGATCGGCTCGGACATGGCGCTCTCCTGCGGAATTCCCGATTTGCGTTCAGTCTAGCAGTTTTGCTCGGCGAGATAAGGGGCTCCCGCCGGTTGCACCTTCACAAGCTTGCCTTCAGGGCGTTGACGAAGCTCATGTCGATGATCTCCTCGTACTTGACGTCGACTTTGAGGACGCCGGAGCCCATGACCACGGCTTTGGCGGTATCCCACGCGGCCGGGGCGATGGTGCCGTCCTGGCTCCACAGATCGTCGGCGACCGAGCGGTCGAGCGTCGCCTTGAGGTCGTCGAGAGGCATGGTCGGAAACTGCTTCTTCGCGATCTCGGCGGATTCCTCGTGGTTGTCGTGGACGAATTTCAGCGACTTCATCATGCCGCGGACGAAGCCGCGTACGAGCTCCGGCTCTTTCTGGATGGTGTCCAGCCGCACATTGAAGGTCGAATAGGCGTAAGGCCCGAGCTCCTTCGGGATGTTGATGAATGGCTCTGACCACACGCCCGAGCGCACGCCTTGGGTGATGAACGGCTCGGTCGAGCAGCCGATCTGCGCTTGCTTGGCCCTGACCGCCGGCAGGATCGCCGAGTTCGCGGTCTCGACCAGCGTCACGTCGCTCTTGGCGTCGAGATTCCATTTCTTCAACAGATAGCGCGTGATCGAGTTCGGTGTGCCGCCAAAGCCGCTGGTCGCTACCGTCTTGCCCTTGAAGTAATTCGGCCAATCCTTGTCGGCCGGCTCCTGGCCCTTGATGGCGCAGTAGTAGACGTTGCCGCGATTGACGCAGTTGACCACGGCGCGCAGCTCGGCGCCCTTCGCCTTGGCGAAGGCGCAATGCTCCGGTCCGCCGATGAAGGCGAAGGCCTGACCGGACAGCACGGCGTTGGTATGACCGGCGCCGGTCTCGATGGTCACGATCTTGACCGAAACGTCTTCGAACTGGTTTTTCGCCATGCCGATATAGAGCGGTAGGTAGCCGGTGCCGTGCACCGGCTCGGCGATCAGCACTTCCTTCGCTTCGGCGCGCGCGATCATCGGCTTGGCGATGAGGGCTGCGCCGGCCGACGCGGCGGCGGCGCCAAGAAGCTTTCGCCTCGTGAGCTTTCGAGCGGTCATGATCACTTCTCCTGCGGAACACTTCATTGGCTGATGCCTTTGCGAAGCACGCGCTCGAGCCAGGACACCGCCGCATACATGATGACGGCCAACATGGAGAGCACCAGCACGGCGACCCAAACCAGCGCGATATCGTAGGTATTGCCGGCGTAGAGGATGGCGCGGCCAAGACCATGCTGCGAGGCGATGAATTCGCCGACGATGGCGCCGGTCAGCGCGAGTCCGATGTTGACACGCAGCACCGAGATGATCCAGGGCAGCGAGTGCGGCACCACGAGCTTGCGGAACACTTGCCAGCGCGAGGCGCCGAGCGAGTAGAACAGCTTCTCGCTGTCGGCATCGAGCGCCTTGACGCCGGCGAAGGTCGTGAGCGTAGACACCACCAGCGTCAGCGCCGTGGCGATGGCGACCTTCGAGGCGAGCCCCATCCCGAAGACGAGAATGACCAGCGGCGCAAGCGCGAGCTTCGGCAGCGCCTCGAAGCAGATGATGTAGGGCTGCACCACGGCGGCGTAGTTGCGCGACCACCAGAACGACAGTCCGAGCGCCGATCCCGCGACGGTGCCGAGGAGAAACCCGATGATGGTCGAGCGGAAGGTGAAGCCGATATCGGTGAAGGCATCGCCTTCGGTGAAGAACTTAATCAAGGTCGCGTAGATGGCGCTCGGCTTCGACCAGAAGAAGCCGTCGATCCAGCTGCGGTCTGCCGCGATTTGCCACAGCGCGATCAGCGCGACGAGGATGCCGATCTGCGTGGCGACGATCGCCGGCAGCGGCCAGGCCCGCTGCACCGGCAGGCGGCGCATGGATTTTGCCGGCCGCGCCGGCGGTACGGCGCCTTGATGGGCTCGATCGAGATCGCCGCCAAGGCCGCGCACGTCCGATGTCTGCTGCACGCTCATGTCATGCCGCCTCGTCGTGTGCTGTGCCGTGAGCGGCGACCAGGAGCTCGAGGCAGCGCTCCTTGATGGCGAGGAACTCGGCCGTCAGCGTCGCGCTGCGGTCGCGCGTCCGCGGGATCGGCACGGCGATGGTCTCGACGATGCGGCCGGGCCGCGTCGCCATGACGTGCACTTCGTCGGAGAGGTAAATGGCTTCCTCGATGTCGTGGGTGACGAACACCACGGTCTTGCCGAAATCGGCCCACAGCCGCAGCAGCCATTCCTGCATCTGCAGCTTGGTCTGCGCGTCGAGCGCGCCGAACGGCTCGTCGAGCAGGATCACGTCGGTGTCGAACAGGAGCGTCCGCAAGAGCGCGGCGCGCTGACGCATGCCGCCGGACAGCGCGCTCGGATGCAGATATTCGAAGCTGGCAAGGCCGTAGCGGCGCAGCAGCGGCAGCGCGCGCTGCCGTGCCTTCTTCAGTGGCACGCCTTGGATCTCCATGCCGAGGATGACGTTGTCGAGCACGGTGCGCCACGGCAGTAGCAGATCCTTCTGCAGCATGTAGCCGACCCGGCCGATGGTGCCGGTCGCGTCGGTGCCGTCGATAAGCACGCGGCCGCTGGTCGGCTCCAGCAGGCCGGCAACGATGTTGAAGATGGTGCTCTTGCCGCAACCGGACGGGCCGATCAGGCTGACGAAGCGCCCGGGCGCAATCGACAGCGTCACCGGCGCCAGCGCTTGAAAGGCGCCATTCGCCGTCCGGAACGTCATGCCGACCTGATCGAGGCGAAGTTTCGCGGACATCGCACGGTCCTTGCGCACCGTGATCATACAGCAATTACCGTGCCAGGGGGACTAAACGGCGCGGCCGCCGCTACCGGGCAGCAGCGCCGCCTCGAACGCGCTTGCAATTGCCTGGTTGCTCTTGCCGGCCTTGACGGCATCGCCGATCACGGTAATGCGCTTCCCGACACAGAACATGTAACGGAGCCGCGCCGCGGTGCCCCGCCTGGCCCGGTAATAGAACCAATTGCGCAGCCGGTCATTGGACAGAAGCCGTGCGATGCCGGGCCAGCGCGCCGCGCCGCTGTCGAGCGCCCAGGTGGCAAACCGGCCGAGGCCGAAGCGGTAGGCGGCGCCGGTCGCGATCACTACGTGGTCGAACCGCGTCAGCATGCTCGGATCGGCGGTGACGTCGACGCCAAGGCGAAGCACGACGCCCTTGCTCTTGCAGGCGGCCACCATGTCGTCGATGTAACGATCAAAACTTTGCTCGTTGGCCTCGACTTCTTGGAACAGCGGCGCCTTGCCGGCGTAGCGCAGGCTGCCGCCGGCAAGCTTTTGCTTCTCGAAAACGGTGACCTTGTTGGCACCGGCGACGAGCGACGCATAAGTCAGCCCCGCGGGACCCGCGCCGATCACGGCAATGCGCTCGCCGCGCGCCGGCTGGGCGTCCGCAAATGCGGCTTCGCGGCCGGCGGCAGCGTTGACCACGCAGCCGATGCGGGCGCCGCCACGCATCTCGTTGATACAGGTATTGCAGGCAAGGCAGCGCCGGATCGGCTCGCCGCGCGAAACTTTCTCGACCCATTGCGGCTCGGCGACCAGCGTCCGGCCGAGCGCAATGAAGTCGGCCTTGCCGTCGGTCACCGCGGCTTCCGCGAGCGCCGGATCGCCGAGCCGGCCGACCGCGATCACCGGCATGGCGATCTCCTTCTTCACCGCGGCGGCGTAGTCGAGAAACGGCCCGTCGGGCATCGCCATCGGCGGCAGCACAACTTGAGCCGATGGCAGCGAGCGGTAATGGCCGGCGCTGACATGCAGCGCGTCGGCGCCGGCGGCCGCTGCCCAGACCGCGATCTGGCGGCCTTCGGGAAAGGTCAGGCCACCCGGGAAAAAGTCTTCGACGGAGAGCCGGTAGATGACGCCGAGCTTCGGCACCGCGGCCTTGACAGCGCGCAGAACTTCGAGCCCGAAGCGGGCGCGATTTTCCAGCGAGCCGCCATATTCATCGGTGCGCCGGTTCTCGAACGGCGCGTGGAATTGCGAAATCAGATAGCCGTGGGCGGCATGAACTTCAACGCAGTCGAAGCCGGCTTTTTCGGCGCGTTGCGCAGCGGCGGCATGGGCGGCGACGGTTTGCGCGATCCGCGCCTTAGTCATGGCCTCGGGAACGATGGTCTCGAATGTGGTCTCATAGACCGGATGCGGGATGGCCGACGGCGCGACCGGTGTCTCGCCGCAAATGTCGGCGCGGGTGTGCCCACCGGCGTGGCCCAGCTGGATCGCGGCCTTGGCGCCGCCCGCATGGATGGCCGCGACAAGCCGCGTCAGACCGCGCAGGAAACGATCGTCATAAATGCCGAGCTCGCGTGCGCGATGACGCCCCGCCGGGGTCGGCGAGGCCATCTCGACCGTGACGAGGCCCACGCCGCCGCGCACCCGCGCCATGTAGTAATTGATGGTGTGCTCGGTGACGAAGCCGTCCTC